>ERZ780028.3-NODE-3-length-102118-cov-4.705731_pt1 | contig 102118 bp, 146 predicted proteins | sample MGYA00511859_ERZ780028 | MGnify/ENA primary metagenome ERZ780028 (study PRJEB29588, sample SAMEA2152254) | human gut metagenome | biome: human gut; feature: human-associated habitat; material: faeces | place: Denmark | collected 2008/2010 ...
ATATCTACGGTTTGAATATATATATAAGGAAGTCTGATATATCTACGGTTTGGAGAATGGCAAGGGCCTGCGTGGTTTTCAAATTTTGTCTAAGACTTCGACAACTTAGACACAAAAACGAATCGACAACCTCAAACCCCGCACCCGATTCGTTTATCGATTCGCAATTAATACAAGAAAAATAAAATAAAAACATTTAAAGCGAATATATAACTTACAGTATATATAAAAGACTTTACAAAACTTTTAATAAACATTTCTACAACTCACAAAAAAGAATTAATAAAAAAGGGGCGGGCTTGTTATATACCCGCCCCCGGTTAACAATTACTTAGAAAAGAAAAGCGGACTTTGAATAGTCATTTTGCTAATCAACTCAATAGCGAGCGGCTTAACTTTTACAACTTTTAAGGTATTGTCCCAGTCGCCAAGTTTAAAAATATCAAGTACAACTCCAAGCATACAAGCCGCCGGGCTAGCACCGCCGGTACGGCCGCCGGAATACGCGCTAAACGATAATTCTTTTTTAGTATATAACCCCGCGTTGATGCAAGCCCTCTTTAAGTCAATTAACGCACCGGCAAGACAATTATAACGTCCCGTATAATTTCCGGTTGCAATAGCGTTAAGAATAATAACCGAACGTTGTAAAGCTTTCGCGTATGCTGTTAAGCGTAAGTCTTTGAAAATTTCGGGAGTCGCGTTTGCTTTTTGCAAAACTTCAAAACTTGCATTGACAGCCCCGGCAAGGTTCAACCCTTCAATTTCTTTACGCTTCGCGGCGCTAAGCTTGTCACCCTCTGCGGCGATTCGGCGTGCAATGTACGCTTGAGAAGCGGCAATCATAGACTGTTTGTAATTGTCAGCCGGGTTAACGTCTGCAACCGGAGCAACGGCGGCAGTTACCTTTTTAACGGCTTTTTTAGTAACTTTTTGATTTTTAACGATTTTTTTGTTTTCGGATTTTTTCAAAATTTTTGTCATAATTTACCTCGATTCTAAAATGGTATTAAGTTTTTAAGTTTTATAACATACCGCATCAACCGCGGTATGCTTAGAACGTATCACTTTTTTTGTATTTTGCAAGCCCGTTTTTTGATTTTTTTGATTTTTTTAAAAAAATTACGTTTTTTCAATAAGTTATTTTTACAAAAATTTTTTGTTGTTCTATTTTTGTTCTATTTTAATTTTTTAGAATCGCTTTTTATAATAAGAACGAAATAAGAACGAATCCCGGAAAGATTCGCGAATCGAATCGGCTTTTTTATCGATTCTGTTTGGCTGCGATTCGCTTTTGCGGGCTAAAATGTAGAATCGGCAAAAATACGCTTTTTGATTGTTATACAAAAATTGCAGAATTTTCAAAAATTTGTCAAGTCTATTTTTAGCCTTATATATAAAGTCTTTTTTGAGCCTGTTATAAAATTTTCATTACCTAGCCTTTTAGATTTGAAGTCTTTTTTCAGCCTGTTATAAAAATTTTGTAATTTAGGCTTTTGCACGAAAAACCAAAAAAGCCAAATCAAAATAAGTGGTTATTTTTTAAGCGTACAGAGGTTTTTTCTTTTTTCAGCTATGTTGTATCGTTTTTTCAGAAAAAACCTCTGTAAAGCTCTAAAATCGACTAGAAAAGCGATTATAAGACGATACCATAACCAAATCTACAACATTTTGCTCTTCAATGGCTAAATCATCATCAGTTTTCTCAAAAATGACTGTAACGTCATCATTAATTAATTCATAATTTTGTTTTAAGCGTTGCCGACGATATTTTGCTCTTTGGGCTTCAATAATCGGTCTAATTGCGTTTATATTATTCATTGTCTTTATTCCCCCTTGTTGGTTTAACTCGTTTATGATTTAAATATAATTGATTCGTTTCTATATACAACCCGGTTCTAAATGGATATTAACCACTTGTTAATAACCTATATAGGATAAAGGCAAATAAAGCCGGAAAGCCTATTTTGGTTATCCTGAATTGGGTAAACCGTTATCCTAAACTAGACAAACCGTTGTTATCCTGCTATACTTATACCGTTATAACAAGAAAGGATATATCTATGTCAAGAAAACTAGAAGATTTACAACCGGAATTTGCCAAGAAAATCAAGATTCTTGTAGCTAATTGTGCCTTGAGAGGTATTACCGTCGTTCCTTATTTAACCCTTAGAACACCAGAAGAACAAGCAAAACTCTGGAGAAAAGGCAGAAGAACAACAATCATTAAGACGAAAATCAGGGAATTAAGAAGCCTAGGCTGTGATTACCTTGCCGACTGTTTGGAGCAAGCAGGCCCACAAGAAGGCGAAGGCAAAGTAACCAATGCTTTACCGGGTCAATCTTGGCACCAATTCGGATTAGCCTGTGACCTCTATTGGGAGAAAACAAAAGGCAATGCTTGTTGGAACCACAACGAATTGAACGAAAATGGCTTAAACGGCTATAAGGTAATGCACGAGGAAGCCCACAAGCTTGGCTTAACAACAATTACCTTGGATAATGGCGGAAATGTCGATTGGCCGCATATTCAAGAACCTGAATCTGGTAAACCGCCTTATTCCTTAAAAGAAATAAATGATATGCTTAAGGCTTAAACAAAGGGGCTAATAAAGCCCCTTTCAGTTTTATAATATTATTCCTTCAAATATTTTTTAATCCGCACATAATCCTCAGAATCGATAAGATACTCTTTTCCATTAATCATTTCTAATATATAATAATGCGAATCCTCACCATCTTCAGGTACAATCACCGCCCTCATAGAACATATACAATCCAAATTTATTTGTAAATCATATTCCATCTTTAAATACTTTTTTGTTTTTCGGCCAAATATGTTGTACGCCATTCATATATACTTACAATTAAAAACATCTTAAAAATCCCTTCATCAGTTCAACACCGGAAAAGCTATCACTATATATAAGGCTTGTAAAGCAATTTTATAAGACTAGAAATACCCCAAAACAGGCTATTTTTTATTCGTCTCGGTAAAAATTCTTATTTTTAGCCAAAATATCTTTATAACCTTTTGTTTTTCCTTAATTTTTTAACATTAAATTTTAGCCTATTTTTTACAAATTTTCGTACATTTTTTCCTATAGGGAAACAACTCAAAATTTCTGCCTATTTTTCAAATTTTGTTAAAAATTACCTTAAATTTCTGCCTAACTAATTGTTTTTCAAATATTTTTTGCCTAAATTTTATCATAAATAGCCACAAATTTGTTCATATTCTGAACAACATCTTGCCAATCGCCCTCTAATTCCGTAGCTTCCTGACAAGCATAGAAACAACTACAAGCAAAATCTACAGTCATTAAAAATGCGTCATCTACTCCGGTATTATCTTGTTTAATAATAATTTCCTCAATAAGCCCACAATCATCAACATAAAGAGAAAACCTCGGCTTTTCCTCATTATGAAAGTAACAATCAATAATCGGACTTATTTCTCCTCTTGCTGTAAAGTGACTAATTCCGAACGTTTGCATAATAAACCCCCTCTGTTGTTAATGCTGACAGTATATAAGCACTTATAAGACAGAATAATATAATTCAGCCTAGTCTAAGCCTACTTATACTAAGTCAGCCTTTAGCCTGTTATAAACTAATCATTTTCCTGCCTATTATAAAATTTTCTTAACCTAGCCTCTAAATCAATCATTTTTGAGCCTTATTCTTTACACCAATAAGTTGAAAATCCTTTCCGAACTACTTATAGAGGTGTCATTTTCCTAGGGGGTCAGATATAAACTAAACCATTGATTTTCCACAATTTCAATTTTTAGGTGTAAAAATAACCGGTAAGTAATAAAACCTACCGGCTTAGTGAATTAAAATGCCCGCTATTTCTGAATGGTTTACAGGGAATCCTCATAAGAAATAGCGGAAGTAACGTAGCTTATAGGGGAATCTCCGCACCATAAGCCAAGCATTATATGAAATATGAAAGATGTTTTTATGTATATAGCTATATAATGCTTGTTACATTATTATATATAACATATATACAGAATAAATCAATCAAAAACTATAGGAATAAACAAAAACTTAAAAACTAAAGCCGGATTTTAGTCTATTTTTCACCACTTTCTAGTAAAATCAATAACTTAGCCATTTTTGAAAAAATTCCGAACCTTCCTGTCCATAAATTTCGGCGATTATCCTCAAATAAGTAAACCGTTATTATCCTGTATTATATAGACCGTTATTCATGGAATGTTTCACGTGAAACAATTTATAGGCAATCTATAACTTTATATAGGCTAAAAGCTGTCAAGCAAGGAATATAGGCGAAAACAAGGGAAGTGTAGGCTAAAACGTTATTTGTAGGCTGGGAGAGGTTTTTGTAGGCGTTGGCTTTCCTTGAATATCTCCGCCATTTGTTTTTCTTAGAAATTTCAAAAAGAAGGTAAGAAAAACGCGCCAACTGATTTTTGTCTTTGAACTTCTTTTATATGTTTATTGTTTATTTATTGTCTTATATATTATCCAATTTGTTATTATTTACTGTTTATTGTCTTTGAATTTCTTTTATATGTTTATTGTCTTTGAATTTCTTTTATATGTTTAACGCGCCAACTGATTTTTGTTCTGAACTTCTTTTATATGTTTATTGTCTGCCTGTTTTTTGTCTTTGAATCTCTTTTATATGTTTATTGTCTTTGAATCTCTTTTATATGTTTTTTGTTTATTTATTGTCTGCCTGTTTATTGTTTATTTATTATCCAATTTGTTATTATTTACTGATTTTTGTTCTGAATCTCTTTTATATGTTTATTGTTTATATATTCCGAACTTATTTATTATTCTGATTATGTTTATTCTTTTATATGAATAACCGACTAATTAAAGGTTTTATTTCTAATTAGTCGGCTTTGGTTAACACTTTTAATTTAGTGTTTGTTTGGTGTCTATATAAGTTTATATATCTTTATTTAATTAATTGCAAGCGTTTTTTATTCCCTAAATAACTATTTTCTGAATAATAATAATTAAAGAGGGTTTTTATTATTTTTATTCTGTAAGTGTTTATTTTCCTTATTTTCGGAAAGATTGTTATTTATAATTTTGCCCCTTAGTTTCCGCTTTTATATATTCCGAATATTTTTGATTAATGTATTCTAAACTTTACATTAGCCTTTATAATGTCAAATATACTACACAATTAATGTTATATATTTTTTCCCTGAATACGGGATTAAGGGTAGCATACTTTTTTAGGATTGTCAAAGATTCGTTTTTAAATTTATAGGATTTTATTTATTAGTTTTTTGAATTAAAATAGTTAGGTTTTTTTTTTAGGTTACCTGTTATTCAAAAATCAATTTTAAACGGCAAAATTTTGTCACTGAGTGGGTGAATCTATTTTTTTGGTATAGGGGTAGCTTATTAAAGTTATTTGCTTTGTACGGGATCAAAATCGGCTTTAATTTGATTAAGACAGGGTTAGATTTGTTTATTATTTCTAAGCTATTGATTTTTCATAATATTATTTAACTATGGTATTATAATACCGTTTTTTGTTTTATAAAGGCGTTAGTTTTAAGAAAAAGGCTTGTTTACGAAATAATATAAACAAGCCTTTAGGTTTTATTTAAGAAAATTAACGGGGTTTAGGCAGTTAGCCCTTTTACATAAGCCAAAATTTCTAAATTTCTGCCCGTTGATGAGGCTGAAAAGGGAACAAAGACGGGGTTTAGAACTAAGGCAGAATTGTTATCATACCGGCAAAACATAAGCAAGGATTGGTTGGGGTCATTTAAAAGGCGGTATTTGCCCATTCTTTGTTTGCCGGTTTGGGTTGGAATTTCTTGTGTGGTTAGGTATTGGTTGCCTAAAAGCTGTTTTAGTTCTTTATCCAAATTAGTGTTCATTTTGTTACCTCCTGAATGTATAAATGACGGTTAGGACTAATAGTAAAACTGTGGTTGTCTTCGTCAATGGCTGTAAAATAGATTTTTTCAACATAACGGCCTGATTCCGTGTAAAATCTGTCGGTTGTCGTGCCGGTAACCGTAAAGGTTTTATTATTGATTAAGCCTTTATAGGTTTTGCCTACTTCTAAGTTTTTGGTGTGAAAAATTGGCAGTTCTGACATTGGTTTAAACTCCTAAATAACCATTTATTAATAATGTCCAAGCGTGTTTCCAGCTTTTAACCCTAAAATGACCGCAAGCCATTAAACCCTCTTTTTCGTAAAAATAACCAATCCAAAAAGAATTATTGTCTTTTTCCTCTTGTTGAAACTCTAAGCCTTTTTGTTCTGCTAACTCGGCAAACATTCGTTTCCAGTTATTCATTGGTTTTCTTTCAATTTGTCAAGAACGGTATTAATGATATTGTTTTTATCAACATCATTAGGAATATTTAATTCATCACCTTGAGCACAACCACCGTCAGAATCATAAATTCCAATGTAGTAATTTTGTCCAAAGAAATCAAAAACTTCGATAATAACATTATCTGATTCATTAAGGTAGGTCCAAATAGCGTAAACCCTTGAACTTGTTCCTTTATGAAAAAATGTAATTTCAAACATTAACCTATTCTCCTTTATTCTGTAAATATTCGTAAATAGTATTAATGTCCTTTGTGTTAAGTTCGCTTAATTTACGGTTGCCATCAATACACCCGTTAGTCATTATACAAATGGCTTGCTTTGCACTGTTGAAGTAAAGTCCATTAACATATTGCAAGCTTTTATCCGATAAGATATAAGGCGGCAATTCGACATAACGATTAACTACATTATCAGTCAGGATATTACTTTTTGCTTTAATTCCGTTTTTGCCAAACTCTAAGCAATAATCCTTAATTGCTTGAATTTTTACTAAATCTTGTAAATTTGCCATTGACTTATTCTCCCTTTTAAATTAAAGTGTAAATCTATTCTTTGATTTTCTTTATCGTTTATATATAAATATATAAACCCAGATTTATGGCGTTACAATATGTTTTAACAGGCTAGAAATAAACTGTGCAAGGAACGCCGTTCTTTGTGTCAAAGCCGCGGATTTCAGGGTTTGTGTCTGTGGGGGCATAATCATAGCCATTAATTATAGCGTCTGCATAAATCGAAGCAGCCTCAAACTGATTGTTAATCCTTTTAAGCTTTAAGTGTCGGCAAGCGGCGCGATAAATGGCCGCAAAGTTTCTTTTGTTTAATTCGGTTTCGATTTCAAACCTTAAATTTTCAAATTCAGGCCCGTGCTTTTCTTCAATTTTGTAAATTTTGGCAAGTTTTGTGCGTAATTTTTCAGATGATAATTTTCTCATTACTTTTCTCCTTACCAATTAACAATTCTTGGCATAATCAAGCATAAGCCTGTTACTTCTGAAAATTTGGGGTTTAGTTCGTCAAAATAAACTTCATCAAATTCGGTAACAACCTTGCCATTTTTGTCTAAAAACTGCATAGCATAAACATCTTTGCCTTGCTGATAAATGATTCGGCAATATTTATATTTTCTTGACATTTTGAAATCAAAGGCAACAGCCGGTTGTTTATAGCCTTGATATTCAAATTCAAAACAGATAATGTTTTGCGTGCCTAACATAGCTTTTAATGCGCCTCGATGACCATAAGTTAATTGGTCAAGCATTGTACCGGCATAATATTCTAATTCTTCCTTTGTTACAGTCATTGTTTTTACTCCCTTTGTTATTGTTTATAATCTATATATAACGCCGCATTTAAGGCAGTTCAATCATTTTTATAAGGCAAAAAAAAGCGACATTATAGGCAAAGGGAGAATAAACTATAATGTCGCTATCAACAGGCTATATAATTAATATAGCCTAACTTTTAACAGGAATATCAAATACTGGACGAACGTACTCGTTATAGTAGCCCTTAAGGTTGCTGTACCTGTAACCGTCACTCATACCCAATATCCACGCACCGAGGTTAGTATACTCGGTAGAGGACCAGTACCAGCTTTCTTTTAACTCCGGCAGATTGGCTGCTTTTAAAGCAGCATTGATTTTGTCTTTATTCAGATAGATGCCGGTTAGTTCATCAATAGTCGGGCAGCGGCCGCCCTCAGCTTGGCAAAACTGTTGTGCTTCGTCAAAATTAAGTCTTTTCTCGCTCTCAACCGGCATAATAGCGATTTCGTGTGTGTCTGTAACATTGCACAATATGCCAGCAATCGTTTTGGTTTTGTCGATTTTTTCAGAATATGTTCCATCTGAATAGATGTAAGTTCCTGTTTTCATCTTCTTTCCTTTCATATTTAAAGAGTGTTTGCGTGCCATAAACTCAATTTAATTTCTTCTGGCGTAGTACGGTGGTCAAATACAGGCCGCTCATGAACGTTAGGATTACAACACATAACGTGCCTAATTCTGTGTTTTGTGTAGGATAAGCCGACTGTTTTATCTCCGTTGCTCATTACAACGAATTTATACCCTTTAACTTTCTTATCGAGTTCTTTTACTTTCCAGCAAAACTCTTCACGGAATTTGCCTTATTCAGATAAAAAATAACTCATTTTTTAATTCTCCCTTTGTTATTTTATATTTACAATGTAATATAAAATATTAGGCACTTCAAGCGTTATTAAATGGCTAGAAGTTTGGTGCCATTATATAGTATATCCTAAAACTTTTCTGACTTTCCGCACCAAACTTCTTGCATAAGACTTGTCTTCACAAGGAAAAGAAATTTTACCAGCAAGAATATCCTTAATTCTAACGGCCTGACAAGCAATATCATCTAAAGCTCTATCCTCATTTGTATAATTCAAAATACCGGATAAATCTTTAATTTCAGGATGTGAGTCCTTAAACTCATGCGTTAATAAAATTGCCTTAGTTATATCTTTGTCCACTTTTGTCAAAATTTTATTAAGGCGATTAAGATATTGTTTCCTATTCATTCGGAACCTCCAAGCCAAGAGAGACTAAATGAGAATATTCTTCCTCAGCGTCTGCAACAGTTAAATAACGGTCATCTTTTAAGTTAGACGGTGGAATTGCCATAACTTCGGCTTTCGGATTAAATTCTTCCAATTTTTTAATTAATTCTGCAACTGTCATTTTTATTTTCCTTTGCACCTAAAACAAGTACCGGCTTCCTGATTCCAATCGCAAACAATATTTGCGTCTGCAATGCCTTTGTCTCTTTGGTCATCAAAACATTTATTACAAGCAAATAATTTTTTGCCACAAGTGCAAACGCAAACATATTCATTGGACTTTAAATTTACAGCTCGTTCTCTATCACAATGAGGACAATATTCGATATATTTGTTCATTTCAAACCTCCAATTATTTCCTTTTATTCATTATTTCATTATAAAGTTCGGCAAATTTAGGGTCTTTTAACGCTTTAGCCATCCACTTTAAATGTTCAATTCTTTGCTGTTGCGGAGTAGGCAAGATAGAGCCTTCAATATCTCTACCGGTCATAAACCGAGCCAACTCTAATGTATTTAAGAATTTGTATGGCTGTTTTGGTGTTGCATCATGATAAGCCACAGCGGTCAAACCTTGTTCCGTCATAAAATCAATATGAGGAACTTGAACCTTTTGCCCTTTTTCGTTTTCACAGATAAGGAAAATTCTTTTATTTTCTACCTTACCGATATAATGTGTAATAGATGACATTTTTATTTACTCCCTTTTTGATTAACTTTATAGTTTATATATAAGCTAAGTATAAAGGAATAACAATCATTTATAATTGGCTATCAAGAAAAATAAATTGGCTTAATAATTAGTTTTTTCGCCACATTCCTTAATCTTTTTAGATACATAAACGTATTTATCCAAATTATCTAAATCAAGCGCGGCAAGGCTATTTATTAAACCTAATAATTCGCCCTTTCCGGCATATTCTAGCCCTTTGTTTTTCATTTTGCAGGTTTTGTTCATATAAAGCTTTTTCCAATACTCTGTAGCCCGTTTATCGCGGTATATATTGTTAATTTTAAATTTATTTAAAACTCGTTTTGCTAAATTATACCGCCACCACCAAAACCATTTGACATAAGTTTCTTTTTTGTCCAATTCATTATATTGGCCGATTAGCTCATAGATTTGTTGCAATAAAGCGCCTTTTCTTAATTGGTATTCTCGGACTTCTGATTGCTCATCTCCTTTTAGCTCAGAATCCATTCGTTTTTTCCAATATTTCAAAACATTAACATCTGTCATTTTGAAACTCCTATTTCCAAAACGTTGTCATCTGGACTAATTTCTACAATACAGTTAAGCGGTGTATGGGCTATCCAAGTTGTATTTAAATTCTTTGTTATATAAATAGCTCCATCAGAGCTATGTATATAACGATTTGTTTCGGCGTCCACACAAGCTGCAAAATATTGATTTTTGGACAAACCATATTGTATTCTTCTTCTATTCTCGAAATATTGTTTGTAATCCTCAAAATATTTGTCGCTCATGTATTCAGCCTTACTTTCAAATTCTTTCAGTTGACGAATAAATTTCATATTTACCTCCTACAAAAATGTATAGCCATTCTGCAAAGTTTGACGGCAAAGTTTACAAATAAAGCCATGTTTAACAGACTGAAAGATTTTCTTTCTGCCAGTTTGCATAACAATAAACTCGTCTTCCTGACAGCAAGAGAATTGAGCTGGATTTTTCAGTTTAATTTTTGCACCAACTTGCAAAGCAACAGGCTTTACATATTCGGCTTTGTGTTTTCTGACTTCATCACGCCAATTTCTTGCTCCTTTGCTATCGGGCATATATTGTTTGTTAGCCTCAAGAATATCCCAAACCTTTTTAGGAACATCATAATAAAATGGCTCCCAATTTTCGGTCATATCTTTATAGCCAACTTCTCTCAAGCCAAACGAGCTTTTAATTTTGCGAGTAGAAACAGGACAAACTAAAGCCTAGACTTCTTTAGCTTTTCCAATAACTCCGTTTTGCGGTGTAGATTCCATTGCGGCATAATAAACATTTTTGTTAATACCAGAAGCCAACATTTTTGTTTTGAACTCTTTGCCTTCCCAACCAGCAAAAGTTCTATCCATAAAACCCTTAACGGTTTCGTTTGTTTGTGTAAATGTCTAACCCATTGTTTTTACTCCACATCTACGTTTTCAGGATAACCGTGACAATCAACATTATAATCCTCAATATTGTCGCACCCATTATCACAAACATTTCCGATTGTAGCACGAAAGTTGGCTTTTACAATATCAATAGCCTCTTCTTCGTCTTCGGCCACAACATCTATTTCAGCATCAAAACAAAGTTGGCATTTAACTGAAATTTTTCTCATTACTTTTCTCCTTACTATCCGATATTATTCAAAAGTGTGTTAACCATATTGTTAAATCTGGCTTCTATGTGACTGTAACACTCTTTAGCTCTCGGGCCAGATATTGTAAACCAAACTGTCGTCATCTTTGTTAAACTTAAAAATCCGACGCCAAAACTTTCTTGGTCATCTATGGTTACTGAGCAGCCAAACGATGACGCGGCAGATTTTAAAAACTCTTTCGGTCTGTAATCACTAAACATTGTAATTTGAGCTGATATTTTAGGCATTGTTTTTCTCCCTTTAATGCTGTTTATATATCTCTTTGTTTGTTTATGTAGATAAAGTAAACCCTTGACTATGGCGGGTCAAGGGTTTTTACAAGGCTTACAACTGCGGGGTAATGGCAGAACTCATTTTCTGTTCAATTTCCTTTAACCTATCTGCATAAGACGGGTCTTTTGGTTTTCTTGTGCCTAATTTATCGGCTTTAATTTCATAATACCGGCACAAAGAACGAAAGGCAGAAATAATTTCTTTAGAAACCACCTTGTGAAATTTTCCTTCTTTATCAGTAAAATCCCAAATCTTTTCATATTCAGATAAGGAAATAACCCTGCTAAACGCAACTTCTGGCTCTTCACAATCCTCTGAACCTTTGAACAACATATAACGTCCATTTTGAATATAACCGAATCTATCGCGGGTAATTTTAAGAACTATAGCGCCATTGTTATTGTCGCAAAATCCATGAATAATATCTTGAACATCCTGAACAGTATTAATCGGCGTTGTTTCCAAAACTTTTAATCTTGCTGGTTCGTCTTGATATTCGTTATTAATAAGAAAGGCATTAAACAAAATTTCAGGCGCCTGAATTTCAGAATTTTCATCATGGTCGCCATATTTATCTACGAAACCACAGCTATTTTTGGCTAAAATATAGCTCATGGCGTCTTTTAACATACCTTCGCCATAACCCCATTGGTCATGATACAAAAACACTTTACGCGCAATAAATTTATTGTCTTTATCGACAAGCGTTTCCTCAACAATTAAATTTGTTCTCTGTCCCATAATTTACCTCCTTTGGGCACTTATTTTTTCAAATTACATTATTAATGTTGAATAAAATCAAAGGCTAGTCAATACTTTTTGATTGGCTAGCAATCTTCTGACTGGGCGTTCAGCCATTCATCATAAGAATTATAGCCTTCTTCCTCCCACCACGGCGCACCTTGTAATATTCTAACAATGTCATCTGAATCGCCATTGCTTACATCATATCGCTCATCCTGAATTGTTTCGCCATTTTTGAATGTATATTCGCCGTAATTATGGCCCCAATCTTCATCAGCATAAATAACTTCAAACTCTAACTCAGGATATTTTTAGACAAAGCTAAAATAACAGGCTTTGGTGTACTCCAAGCTGTGTTAAATATGATAACATTTCCTTCCGAAACATATTTATCGAAACTATAGGCATTCCATTTTGTGCCCCAATTAGCTATGGACCAATCATACCAATCAGCATAGCCATATTTTTTAATAAGTTCTTTAGCCTGTTTTTCATCTCGATTAGGCGATTGCGTATTTTTGATTTCTTCCGGCATAGGAATAATTTTATTAAAATCAATTCTCCGGTTGTCATCTTCTGGATAATCTTTCCAAATGCCTTTAATAGCGCTAAGGCATTCTTTAATTTTGTTTTCGTCACCATAAATAGTTAATTTATTTGTAACATGATTTGGCATTATTGTTCTCCCTTTGTTGGTTAATCATTAAAAACATTATAAAAGTAAACCCGCTTTTAAGGCGGGTCAATAATTATTGCAAGGCTAAATGTAAATTTCGGGGCTGTTCTGGTTGTTTTTGTTGGCACTCACAAGAACATTCTCGGCTAGATATTTGTTCTTCCAAAGCTTTTATTTGTTTATGCGTTTTTATATCTGTAATAAGCGAACATAAAAATATCATTATTATCCAACCTATGAATAAAACTTCATTAAAATCTTTATTGTTCACTGTTAAGCTCCTTCAAAAAAGCTTTTCCTTCTTTACTGTCTTTGTATTGTTGCACAATCTCAAAAGCTTGCTTTGGCGTTAGCTCTGTGAGCCGTTTTAAGCCCCGTAGAACGCCGTCATCAACATTTATGTAGTAATGTACTACACCGTCGCCTTTAAGCTCTGTGGGGATAAAAACGCGACTTAAAACAAGCTTAGAATCTAGTTTCAGGATAAGCATTGTTTTTGACCTTTTGTAAAATTTCTGCATTGCTGGCTTTTGTTTCATCAACAATCCAAAAATTACCGTCTGAAAAATACACAGCTTTGGTTAAATTTGTAGGCTCGTGGCTAAAATTTCCTCTCGCCCATTGTTCTATTGTTGTGCAATAGCCAAATTTGCTTTTGCTTATAGCTTTGGCAAATCTTCTAGCTAAACCACGATTAGGAACATTAACAATTATCCCCATGTGTTTTCTCCGCCTGTTTGAAATGTGAATAAATTGAATCTATGGCTTGTTCTGACATAATTTCAAGCAATTTGATATTCTGATAGCAAAAATTCTTTTTTGCTTCCAACATTCTTTTTCTTTTGTAATTCTGGTATCTTTCCTCATCATAAGGAACAATCATGTTTATTCTAACATAACTGCCTGATGAACCATATTCTCGATTTGTGGTTTTCAGATAACGTTTGTTGTTATCTAAAATCCACAATGTTTTAGTTTCGCCTTCAATACAAGCCAGTTTCATTTCCGATGACCATGTAGAATCGGATATAACCAAAACCTTATCGCCTACCTTAAAATCGTTTTTCTTGAACACTATTAGTCCTCCAAATTATTAATATAATCAACCAAATCCAACTGGCAAGAATTATCGTTATAAAAATAACCTTGATAAGGACAGCTCGGAGCTTCCTCAGAACCGTCAAACTTGTTTGCGTTTTCTAGTTTTTCAACCAAAACAGGATAAACAAGCTTTTTCTTGGGTTTCTTAGGGTTTGCAGGATAAGCCATATCAATACCGGCCTCTCTTAGTTTATTATTCTTGGTTTTGGCCCCGTTCATTTCAGCTAACAGCTCGTAATAATCTTTTCCGCCAAAAACTCCGTAGCCTTCATAATCGTCTTCTTGATAGCTTTCTTTGGTTATAGGGTTAACCATAAACACGGTAAATGTACCTCTTTTGGAAGATGAATTACTAATACTGCGATTAGTGTCTTGCGTTTTCCAGCTAAAGAATCCCATATTAATCCTCCATTAATTCATCAACTGTTTCGTCCATGATAGCATAACTGCCGACGTAATTGCCGTTTATATCTCGTAAGCCTTCATAAACTTTTTGCCCGTTTTGAATTTCAGTAACGACCTGATTTAAAACGTAAGATACCATGGCGGTATTTACCATTTCTTCTTCGTTTTGAAACGCATCATTATCCAAACTTATTGTAATTACTAAAGTTGTCATATTAACCTCCTTATTGTTAAGTTATACTTTTTTAATTTATATATAAATAAAAGCCCGAAAATCTTGGCTTGTCAACCGAAACTTTCAGGCTTGTATCTTTACTTTAGGTAGATTCTTTTTGGCGTTAATTATGGTTTCCTCATAAATGGATTTTAAGTTATGCTCTTTTACAAAGCGAGTATAATCCTTCTCTTCTAGTGTTTTCAACTCTGTATATTGTTCATCGTTTTTATGTAATTTATAATAATTTCCTTCTTTAATGGCGATATAAACAGCCGAATGTTTGGCAATTAATTTTGGCACATCTGTTGCTTTAACCATAGTTCTTATTTTATCTGGCATTTTCTTATAATGTAAAATCGCAATATACTTAGAACGATGTCCAAATTTATCTTTATTTCTACTTTTCGCCTTCTTTATGGTAAGGCTCTCGTCTTTATATACATCCATCATTTATGAGTTATATAATAATTTCAGCCATACTAGCTAAAAATCTCCTATAATTATATCCATACATTCCGCCGCAACTACAACAAAATGCCTTATACATATAGATATAAGGCATTTTTACTTTTTTCTCAATAAAAATCTCAAGGATTTTCTAAAGATTCTATAGGATATTTAGCACAGACAAAATCCCGACTACAATAATTCCTTCTACTAAATTTTGGAACATCTTATTTCTTCTCGTACAAAAGGTTGAAAACTAAGGCCCGCTTTTTATTGCGGGCCTTGTTGTTAATTATTCTGTCTTTGCGGTGCTTTTCTTTTTGGCTTTTTTCGGCTCTTTAGATTCGCACTTACAACGGCATTTTTTCTGTTTCGGTTCCTGTTCTGTTTCTTCTTCCTCATCTTCGTCTTCTTCTGAATGAGTAAAGAGATTGTTGAACAAGTTGGAAAGCAAATCCGCAGCCTCGGTAGCTTTAGTTGTCAAAAACATAAGAGATACCATTTTTTTAACTTCGGAAAGCTGGGCGGCAATACTTGTAATTAACAGGAGATTCAATGCTCCGAAAGCCGTCGCTGCCAAAGCAAAGTTACCGGTTACCGAGCCAATTATCGCAAAAGTAACCAGCGCTAAAAAGATAACAAGATTAATAGTTACATTCAAAATTTTGATTGTTTTTTTCATGATTTACCTTTCTGTTGTGTTTTTCGTTTTCATATCTAAAAACAGAATAGAATATATATAAGAAAATCTGGATTGTCAATAAAAATAATTAAGGATATTTTAACAATTAAAAGCCTAGAATAAATAAAATTTAAGCCTAAAATGTCGCTATATATAAAGTCGTTTTTCAGCCTGTTATATAAAATTTATAACTTGGCCCTTAAAACGATTTTCTCCTTTCTTGTAAAATTTTATAGCTCGCCAAACCCTTGCTCTTGTAAAGATTTATTAATTTTTAAAATTGGTTGTTTCGACGCATTGCCAACACGAGAATTGTGTTTATTCTGTTCATAAAAACATTTTTGCAGGGCTTCGATTATATAAAACGGCCAACGAAAATCATTAAACTTAATGTGTACTTTTAAAACATTATAAATATTACGATTTATTCGTTTAAAAATATCTTTTTCATTATCACTTAAATTATTAAAAAATGTTAGTGCAAAAGCTTCGGCAAATGTTTGTTGTATTCGTACGTCTTTGTCTAAAATAGTATAACGTGTAAAATTTTTTTGACAAATAAAATATTTATCAAAATTGGTAATAGTTCTTGTTGTCCTATAATAGGGTTGTTCTGACAAACCTATTTCTAACATATCAATTCTTGATTTAATTTTTTCTAAATATAAAACCCACTCATCTGGAATTAACATATCAATCATTTGTTTTGTTATCCTGAATTAAAGAAACCGTTATCCTGATACAAAAAGACCGTTATAACATACCAAAACCAATAGCCATGTATTTTTCTTTTATTTCCTTTTTTCTCCGCTCTTTTTCTTCTTTTCGAAATTCTTTTTCTTTAAACCAATTTTCATAAGTCGTAGATGTGTAAAAGAATCGATTATATCTTAAAATAAAACCTTTAGTTAAAGCTCCTATACAAACTAAAAAAGCCATAGTTTGATTATCCACTAAAGGATATGTCGGTATAATAATTTTTCCAATTTTATTCTCTGCTGTAAATCCAAGAAAAATTTTATCGTGTTTTAGATTATATTCAGAAAGAACAACATTAAATAATTCACAAACCGAATTATATTTTGTTGACGGCAATTGTTTAGCTTTACCACGAGGGTTTTGTCTTTTCAACATAAAAGCATAATCTGAACCAAGAATAGGTGTAGCTAGATTTAACTTTATTAAAAGTTTTCTTAGCATTGATTTAATGTTACTTGAACAAATTTTTTTCAGATAATCCTGAGATATAATTCGAGTGTTTATATTACTTTTTAGAAAGTCTACTTCTTGATGAGAATATAGATATAATTTTATATCTCCATTTTCTTTTAAAAACGGACGTGCAAACCAGATGACTCTACGATTCTTTTTCTCTATATTCATATTATCCTCAAAATAAAACCCTATATAACAAAATACTATATAGGGTTTCAGAGTAAAACAAAGTCAACATCAATATTATATCAGCATTTTATATTAAGCACAATATAAGTAATTCGATGGATTGTCAATAGTTATTTGTTGTCTGCCTTTGGTTTGCTAAAAAGACGACAGTGACAATATGGTCCTTCTTCAATTTCTTTTGCACACACTTCTGAGCCACAAAAGCGCTCTAATCCGTCATTGGAAGCACATGGACATTTACGCCAAGAATTTAAACCAAACATCATATTTTTGGCTTTAGCAATACCACTAATAGCTTTCTCGTTAATATCATAATTATATTTTTTGGCGTGTTCTTTGATATTATCCTTAATAATCTCTACTGGATTTGGTTCTTGCCAACTTTTACTTGGTTCGACTCCGGTAATTTTGAATAATGTAAGAATTAAATCTTTCATTCCTGTAAGATTGTTCATGCTTTTACACAATGGAAAAGGATGTCTTAGATTGGCAATATTGGCGTCAATATAATTATAGCAATCATCCTCAGTTAAGAAGAAGCCTTCAAGCTTTGCAACACCTTTATAATCGCAAGTATGAATTGCTTGCTCTTTAAACTCGTCAAAAGTAATGTTATTATCTTTAATATACTTATTAACATCCTTGCCCAAAACTCTTTTTCCGGCAATCATATATTCTCTTTCGTCGCCTTCAAATTGAGGTACAGCCATTAATTCAGTTGTATCTACAACATAATAAGGAAATAAAACCCCTTTATTATCATCATTAATCATATTGCACAAATCCCGAAGCTTGTTATAATCTTCTGAATCTATTTCAATCATCATTTTAGTCATTATTATTATCCTGTTCTAAGTTGAAAAAACCTAATTCTAAGCCTTTAAAATAAGCTTTCATCATACAATCCACGTCATACAACGCAGCGTGCGCTTCATCTTCATTATATTCTACATCGGTAGCAAAACACAACTCACCTAATCGTGGAAGTTTACCGTCAACGGTAGCCCAACGGCCTTCTACCATAGTATCGAACCCGTTCTTTGTCGGAATTTCTTTTCCTATTAGGTTAAACTCCCTAGAAAGCAAAGGCATATCAAATTCAAAGCCATTATGAGCAACTAATAAATCTGAGCCTAATATATAATCATAGAAATCTTTTCCGACTTCTTTCCACAGTCTACAATTTTTCAAATCAGCCAATGAAATATGATGTACTTCATAAGCTGATTTCGACACTTCACATAAAGGGTTTATTCGTTCGTTAAATTCGCTCAGAAGCTTAACCTCTTTTGTAAAGGGATTATAATCGTATTGCTGTGCCGCTATTTCGATGATTTTACATTTTTTCGCGGTAAGAACGTCAGTAGATTCTATATCGAATCCAGTAATAATCATTTGTTGATTTCCTGATAAGCTAAATCATAAATTTTTACTGTTTCTTGGTCTATAAAACCAGCAACAATATTCCAAACAGATGTTAAAAGCCTTAAAGCTGTTTCTTTATTGATTATATTAGTTGTATAGTCATTCAGGGTTTTCTCAATAAAGACACAAACCTTAACGCTTAAAACATCTTGTTTGGAATAAACGTCATAAATACCCATTGTCTAACTATTATACACAATCGTATCTATTAAACCTTTTTTCAACAATTCTTTTGCATCTAATTCGCAAAAATCAGAAGCAATCATTTCGTCATATTCTTTTTCTTTCATCTTTGAGTTAGACAAATATAAATTTTTTAATTTAGCGCTTAATCTTTTGTTATTAGCATACACTCTGTCAATTTCAGACGCAGTTGAAACATAATTGTAGCCGCTAAAGTGATGAACTACACTGGCAGAATATGGCCCACAAGTTCTATAACCTTTGTCGCCAAATGCGGCTAACAAACTGGCACAACTATCAGCATATCCTCGAATATGTGTTTCGATTCTAAAACCAAGCCGCCGAAGTTCTTCTATTTGGTCTAACAGTGCAAACAAAATTTCAACATTCCCGCCATGAGATGTTATCCGGAAACGTAAAACCTTAATGGAATCAGAAAGGGTTACACTAGTCAACATCAAATCATCTAAGGCTGGTATAATATCGGTTAAAATTGAATCGTCAAGTTCTCCGTTAATATGTACGGTACCAGAAGATTTATCTACAAAATTCTTTTTTGGTGGTTGAAAAGGATAAATCATTTCCTCATTTGTCATATATTCTTTCTCCTAAACTAATTTCATAAACTTCCGGCAAGTTTAAATCATTGGCGTCCGTGGTTCTACGAATGCCATTTATTTTAAACTTCAACTTGTTTTGCTTGTTATAACCTCTTAAAAAGGTTACGGTTTTATAATTTCTTAAAAATAATTTGTTGGTATTATAATCTGTTATTTCCCTGTATTCTTTGGTTTTCTCGCCTTTGGCAATCTTGTCAAACCATTCATACTTTAATATGAAATTGAGATTATCATTCTCTTGCTTTTTCTTCTTTTTCATACTGTACCTTTATACATCAAAAAACGGAAGTGTCAAGTAAAATTTGACACTTCCTATTGGCGAAATTATTTTCCTGTTGAGCCGAAACCTTTGTCGCCTCTTTCCGAATCAGTCAGTTCTGATTCGTCCATTACTACAAAATTAACATCTTCTGTTTTGCGAATAGCAACTTGACCGATTCGCTCACCACGTTGGATAATTTTTTTCATACCAGACGCATTATGGAGAGAAACACCAATTTCGCCTTTGTAATTAGAATCGATAGTTCCGATTTGTGTAAACAAACCCTTCTTTGTCATACCGGAACGCGGTCTAATTACAACTTCATATCCTTCCGGTATTTCTAATTTCACGCCGGTTGGAATAACTTTTGTATCATTAACATCTAAAATAGTCAATTTTGCCGCATAAATATCAGCACAAGCGTCTCCTTTATGCGCAAATTGCCAAGTAGGGGCAACCATTTTGCCTTCTACTTCTATGTTTTCAGGATAATTTTCTAATTTAACAAAACCTACTTTAATCATTATTATTCTTTCATATATTATAGTTGTTTTCGGGAGTTACTATTCCTAAAGGAATAACGTTTATTATTGTAACATTATCTACATCTTTATTCGTCATTTGCACAAGTTTTAGTGTCTGGTCTTGTAAATATTTAAGAGTTGCAACGTCTAAAGATGCGAATTGGTGATTCGGAACGTAAATAAATGAAGCGTTATAACCAACCAAATAACCCCTTGCGTTCTTTTGAGATACAACATAATATATATAAGTGTCATTCGTTGTGGTTGTATTATTATCGGGCTTTTTGGCTCGTTTTTCTTTTTCTTTATTAAAATCAATAACGGTCATTCTGTTTCTTTCGGTTGATAACAAGTTAAACCAAGGTCTCGCCACATTTTTACGCAACGATTTCTGTCTTCAAAAACTCCGACAACAACTTCGTAAGGTTTGATATATTCATCGTAAATTTCTTTCTTTACAATATCGTCTTTACGAAAATCATTTTCTTTTCTCATTAATAAATCATCATAAGGAATATTATACTTTGCGAGCCATTGTTTACACAATTTACGATAATTTTCTGGTCGTCCTGTCACTAATAGAATTTTGTAATCATTACTATATAAAACTTTACACAAGCTTATTACATTTTTGATAGGCTTGTCGTTAATCATTTCTTCATAAAATGTTTTATAATCTTTGGGATAATTTGTGATATATTGTAAACGGTGGTCATTGTCTGCCAACGTTCCGTCTATATCAAATATATAAGTTTTTGTAAACATTATTTTCCTTTCGTTTATAAAATACCAAAGTTTTCTAAATCAGCTTCTTTCCACATTCTTCTGATACACCAATGGTCTTGCATATCGTCTTTAACAAAACCATATTCGTTTACAATATGGTCATATGTACAAGCATTAACAAGAGAAAAAAAAGGTTTTTGAATTATATCCCTAACACGATAAGTCAAAATATGATATAATCTTTTATGAGTTGGCGAATAATGTACCCACTCTACTTCAATATTTTCTACTTGATATATTTCTTGAAAAGTAGAAAAATAATCTCCTTTTTGTAAATTTTCAATATTATGTATGTATATTCTGTGTTTCATGTCTTTATATATAATATACAAAATAAGGCGTGTCAACAAACAAAGATTATAATTAATGGATTATAAAAATAAGGTGTTATTTTATATAACACCTTATTATAGAAACTATTAAAATAATTTTTATTCTGCCGCCATGGCAAAAGAATCCATAGATTGTAAATGGCGAGAACTTTTTTCTTCACTAAAATATTGTCTGGTCAAAAATTCAGACTTTTTACCTTTGTTGAATTCGGAAACCGGGCGGAAATATCCCATAACGCGGGTCCAAACTTCGCAAGGCTGTCTTTCTTCATCGCTTAATTTGATATCATAAATAGTCATTTTAATTTTCCTTATTTTGTAGTTGCATTAATTTTTGTTGTTTAATTTCTTCATCGCAAATCGGACAGAATTTGTGTTCTCCTGATATATAACCATGTTTCGGACAAATCGAATATGTTGGAGTAATTGACAAGTAAGGTAAACGATAATTTGTTAAAATTGTTCTTACTAATTTTTTACAATTTTCTCCATTAGATATTTTTTGCCCCATATAAAGATGTAATACAGTTCCACCCGTATATTTACATTGCAAATTTTCTTGCAAATCTAAAGCTTCAAACGGGTCATCGGTGAAACCGACCGGCAACTGCGAAGAATTGGTATAAAAAGGAGAATCTTCGGTTCCAGCTTGTATAATGTCTTTGAAACGTTTTTTGTCTTCACGAGCAAAACGAGTTGTGGCCCCTTCTGCTGGGGTGGCTTCGAGATTATATAAATGCCCCGTTTTTTCTTGAAAATCAACCATTTTTTGACGAATAAAGTCTAGTAAATCAGAAGCAAATTTCTGCCCAAATTCCGAAGTAATATCTTCTTTGCCGTTGGTATAATTTAATATCATTTCATTGATACCGTTGACGCCAATGGTCGAGAAGAAATTACGATATGTTCCAATCCAGCGTTTTGTAAAAGGATAAAAGCCGTCATTTAATCTTTTTGTTAAATAATCTCTTTTAACTTCCAATAAATCTTTTGCTAAATTACATAATTCTTCTGCTTTGGCAAACAAAGCTTCTTTATTGTTTTTATAAAGATAACCTAAACGTGCACAATTAATCGTAACAACGCCGATAGAACCTGTTTGTTCTGCCGAACCAAACAAGCCATTACCTCTTTTTAATAATTCTCTAAGGTCTAATCTGAGCCGGCAACACATACTTCTTACATCACTAGGAGCCATATCAGAAGTAATATAGTTACTAAAATAAGGCAGTCCATATTTTGCTGTAATATCAAAAATTCGATTAACTACAGGAGAATCCCAATTAAAATCATTAGTGATATTATAAGTAGGAATTGGAAAAGTAAATGGACGCCCATCTTTATCGCCTTTTTCCATAATATCTAAAAAGGCTAAATTAATCAAATCCATTTCTTTTTGAAATTCTTTATAGGTACGGCCAGTATCTTTACCGCCAATTATTACCGGTTTATCTGCTAAATCTTTCGGACATACTAAATCAAAAGTTAAATTTGAAAATACTGTTTGACCACCCCATCGAGAAGATGTACTGCAAGAAAAGATAAATTCTTGAATTTCCTGAACAATGTCTTCATAAGATAATTTATCAAAATAAACGTAAGGAGCTAAATAAGTATCAAAACTACTAAATGCTTGAGCGCCAGCCCATTCATTTTGCATTGTACCTAAAAAATTGGCCATTTGACCAAGTGCAGCTCCAAAATGTTTTGGGGGACAAGCCGCGATTTTGCCCGGAACTCCTGCAAAGCCTTCTTGTAGTAAAGCTCTCAAACTATGCCCACAACAATATGAACCTAAAAAATCCAAATCGTGAATATGAATCCAACCTTCTCGGTGAGCAATACCTGCTGCTTTGGGATAAATTTCATTTAGCCAATAATTTGCCGTTACTTTACCAACAATATTCAAAATCATTCCACCAACCGAATAACTTTGATTGGCGTTAGCGTTAACGCGCCAGTCTGTTCTATTTACATATTCCTCTACTGTTTCTTTTACATTAATCTCTGTATTTGACATTTGTTTTCCTTATAAAAGCATAAAATATTATTATTGGCATTACGCCAATTACCTAAAACACAATAATAATTTTTGCAGGAATGTAATAATAATACTAAGGAAAGAGGGATTCGGTCAACCCCTCTTTTACACATAAAAATAAATATATTACTTGACAGCAGTTGCCAAGTTATTCTGAACCAGAACTTAAATAATACATCATAAGTTGTTGAAATTCCGGCGTTAATAACCCCGCAGTAACAATTGCTATCGAGTCGGCTTCATGTTCGCAATCTTTCATTACAACATCTTCGCCATGGAGTTTTCTAGTCCTAAAAATAACTTCTGGGTGGGTCTGTTGAACCCACGCAATAACATCCTCTTTAGTGGCCGTATTACAGCCTACAGAAGCTTTTTTAGCTTGAATAGGGGTAACCCCGCAGACAGGACAATACGACGCTATAGAGCCTAATAATCCGGTTACAACACCGGCAGAGGTACAAGCCCTACTCGATTGACTGCCACAGGGTATTTCTCCTACACAAATTTGAATTTTGTTTTCTCCAATGATTTCTCTCAAAGCCTTGGCGAATTTTTTAGATTTGTTAAAGTCCTGAAAAGACTTTAACATTTTTGCGGGATAAACATCATCGTTTTTGATTAATTTTGTTTCCAAAACGGTCATATTCAAGTGAGGGTCTACTTCGCAAATACATAAACCAAGATTGTTTAGAGAGCAGTCAATTCCTAAAACTTTAATCTTCGTCATCTTCAACACCCTCGTTTAAAATATTCTTAACGAACTTTTGACTTCCATAATAAAATTTGGTTGCTTCTTCAAGTATATCAGAACGATTAAAAAATTTGTCAGCTTTTTCTTCTGTATCAAATTTAAGCTTTTGTTCAAGCATGCCTAATTCAGTTGGAGCTTTAAAGACGACCAGCTCTTTATCATCATCAAATAAGCGCATAACCGCTACTTGTTGGTCTTCAATTTCAAAAACCTTAATCCATTCGTTAATTTTCGGTTTTTCGCAAGGCAATGTTGCGCCGTCATCTTTTATATCTTGGAAATTATCCATTTTGGTTCTCCTTTAAATTAATTAAAACATTCCAAAAGTTTCGAGTTTTGAATCGTAACGATAAATTTTCTCATTGTTACGAATAACTTCTATTATACGTTGACCGCCAAAAAGTTTACCGGTTTTGGGGTTCATTTGTAAAACTCTAAATGGGCTTAATGGCTTGTTTTGTTCTGTAACAGCTACATTTAAACAATAATCACTTAAATCAAAATAAATTTTTCTTGCCAGAACAATCAAATTTGTTTGCTTGGATGAAACCAAAACGTCATTAACTTCCGGCACAAATTCTACTCTAGTAGGTAAAGTATATTCTTTAACTTCCATAATGTCTGTTTTATTTTCGGTCTCGTTTAAAAAATGGCCGTCATCTAAAAACGATGCAGAACATGAGTTCCTGTCTATAGGTAAAAACTTTTCACAATCAAAAACAAAATTGTTAGCCAAAGATAGTTTGTGGCGGTATTTAATGTCTGGATTATATGTATAAGAAATAACCTTATAAATGTTTCCGCTACGCAAAACAACAAATTTATCTTTAATGTTTTTCCAGTCTATCATTATAATTCTCCGAAAGAGGTATCTTTTAATTGTTGGATTATTTTCTGTTGTCTTTTTTTAAATCTTATAGATTTTATAGCAGAATTAAGCTTGTTTTTATATGATGATTTATTGGTGACAAATGTATAGTCATAATACATTTCATAATCAATTTCTTCTTTCGGCTGTTTGCCTCCAACTTGATTCCATTTTTCTTTATTATAACGATATGTTGACGATTTCATTTAAAAAGCTCCAAAACTATCATCTTCTATTTTCAAACAATAATCCAACAAACAACTTTTTTTAGTAATTTCTACGATGTCTTTGGGATTTTCAGACAATGAGAAACAACCGTTTTGCTGATATCCTTCGACAAATTCTTGACCTAAATTAGTATATCCCATAACTATAAATGGAAATATACAGTCTTTATTATAACTTGTTATTTCGACATTAACCTCTGTGCCGTTTCTTAATAAGATAACATCTCCAACATTCAGCTTTGTTAAATCTACCATTGTCCAAATCCCTGCATAGCTAATTTGTTCTGCACAGTTTCTTTGTTGTCTAACAATGTTTGTATAATTAAATTTAGAGCAATATCCAAAATTTCTGAATCATACACCTCTTGACAATTAATCGGGTATAAATCATACTTTATCAAAGTTGTGTTTAAATCAATAGGATTAACCGTAATGGTTCCTGATATTTTAATCTGCGGATGAAAGCCATATACATTCTTCACAACAATAGAATCAGCCGAAAATAAAGCTCGAATAACATAAATATATTCTGGAACTTTAAAAAGGTCTGGGCTTATATCGGCTTCTTGTAATAAATCTTTAACTTCTGGAAACTGCCAAAGCTGAAAAGTGTGTTCGCCATTATCTTTAATCAGCTCGTGTTCTTTTAATTGTCTAATAAATCTTACAAAAACATTTGAATACACATCACTCATTAATCGTACTCACACCTTGCTTTTTTGTTACAACGATATTTTGAGAAATCCAGTCTTTCAAATCGTTGTGAGAAATAATTAATACCGTGCCTTTCTCTTGTGTTTTTTCGTGTAAAACAGACATTAATAATTCTAATCCGGTTTCGTCTAAAGCGTTGTCTATTTCATCACCAATCCACAAGTCAAAGCTTTTCTTAGCTCTTGCCGAAGCTAGGTCTTGCAGAGCTAAAACACAAGCTAAATTTACTTTTCTTTTTTCTCCTCCAGATAATCCCTTATAATTGCTAGCTCCATATTTATTAATAACATTAATCTGAAACTTTTCTTTAACAACCCCACTTTTAGTTGTGTTAAGGGTGTTCCATTCTGCTGTTAAATTTCCACAGCTTAAAGTGCTAAGATATTTATTAGTTCTGCAATTCAAAAATGGTGTAATAACATCTAAAATATGCGCTCTAACCCCAGACGGAGAAAAAATAGCAATCAAGTTGTCATCAATCGTCATTTGCTTATAAATCTCTTTAGCGTTTTCTTTAGTGTCTATCAATTCTTGTTTTTTAGTATCTAACATAGAATTTATGGATTGTAAAGAAGCAATATTGGGATTAACACTGTTTTTCAAATTATCAATTTTTAACTTCTGTTGTTGTAAAAAGCTTTTCATTTCCGATAGTTGGTTGTATCTCTCGGATTTCTTTAATTTAATGGTGTTTAACCGCTGTAATTCCTGCGTTAAAGCGGAAGTATCTGGCAATTTGCTTTTAGCTTCATCTCGGATTTGTTTCTTTTCCTCGTAATCCTTATGTAACTTTCTTAAATCTAAATCGTCATCAACAATTTCTTGATTAAGCTTGTTAATTTCTAAATATAAGGAACTCACAGAGGTTTCGATGTCGGCTTCCGAGAAAGTACGCCCACAGGTAGGACATTTATCTTTTAAACCAGTTTGAATGGCCGCAATTTCTTCTTTCAGATGTTCTATGTCCATTTTTTTATCATTAATGACATTAGCCAACGAATCGCAAGCAAACAAAGCAGAATTGGCAGCTATTGTTTTCTGTTCGTAATCATCTCGTAATGATTGTGTCTTTTGTAATTCTTTAGACACTGCTTCTATTTGGCTGGTAACATCGTCCTGAAAGTCCATTTTGAACTTATCTATTTCTGCGGTAAATCTATTTACGGCGTCTGTTTGCTCTTGAGTTCTTAATTGTATTTCCAATTGACGGTTATCTTCCCATTGGTCTACTTTTGCTTGGGCCAATCTAACATTCATCTGTAAACTGTCAATCTCTTTTTCAATATCAGAAACCTTGAGAGTTAAGGCTGTAGAAGTAGCGGAATGTCCTGACTTCTGAATACGGGCTAATTCATAAGCATTTTGTAGTTCAGAAATTCCAGCAGCATTTTCAATCAATTCCTTGATTTGTTTATCCGTTAAAGCCGGTAAATAAGGCATATTGTCTTGCCCGCAATAAACTGCCACTTTAAAGATGTTTTCGTTCATGCCAACCAATTTTTGAATTAAATCGTCATTTTCGGCATTTGTAGGTCTGGAAATATCAACTCCATTAACAACGACTTTAATGATGTTTTTATTAACAGAGTGCTTTCTGTATCTAGTTATCTCATAAACATCGTCATTATCGGCTATTTTTGCCGTCACAAAGCAGTCTTTATTTATCTTATCGTTAACTACCTCATCGGCAGTAACTCCTCGTGCTGTAACCCCAAATAAACACCAACAAAGGGCATCTACTAAAGTTGATTTACCAGCTCCATTAGAATCGGTTGATTTATCATCTTCATTAACGCCACTAATTAACACCAAGCCCCGATTATTTAAATTTACATGAGCTTGTTTCATGGTTAAAAAGTTATTAATATCTAAATCATTAACAATCATTGTTTAATTCCTAAAAACCGATAGGCTTCGTCTATAGATATAATTCTAACACCTCTTTGTTTAGCCTTAGTTAATTTTGAAGAAGTTGCGTTAACATCTTTAGCAACTACTAAATTACAAGCGTTAGTAAGAGTAGAACAAATAAGAGCGCCTTGTTGAAGAAAAGCAGATTCTAATTTAGGACTTCTAAAGCCGGTAAACGCAACCTTTATACTGTTTAGTCTACCAGAAGAAGCTCTGCCTGAGCGGTATTTATTAAAATCAAGAGATATACCTGAAAATTCTGCGTCTCTTGCCATTCTTACAGCTTCTTTGATATTTTTTAAGATTTTCGTTGCTGTAATAAAATTAATTCCGGGCAATTTTGTTAAATCGTCAATAGTTAATTGCAGCCATTTATTAAAATCTGGTTCATAAGTTAAAACAGATTCGATAACTTTGGTGCCAATACCGTGTCCGAAAACACCCAGACCAGCCAAATATTTTGCAGGGTCTACTGGTTGACCTTTCTGTAATGTTTTTGACAAACTCTTCCACAGCTTTTCACCATTTTTACCTAAAATTGCACGAATACTATATTCTCTTAACAACAAATCATCAACAGTTCGCAATCCTTCGGCCCATAGCTTACGAATATTTGCTTCGCCAGCTTGGTCAATCTTGAATAAAGCACAAAAATAACACAGTTGTTTAATGTCTTGTTCTTCATTAGTTGAAGTAGTTACTTTAGCGTCGACTCCATTAACTAGCTCATATTGATAATTAGTCGGTAATTCCGGCTCTGCTTTTCTAACAACTTCTACAATATGAGGAATAACATCACCGGCACGTTTGATTTTTACAATAGCTCCTTTACCTACGCCATTGTCTTTAATGAATTTATAATTAAAACCTGTGGCATGAGTAACTTCAACACCGCCCAATTCAATAGCTTCCAAATGTACTCTGGGTTTTAACAAGCCGGTCTTGCTTATACGCCATTCAACTTTCGTGACAACAGTTGTAGTATCAACTTCTTTGCCTGTTAATTTGAACTTTCTAAAACCTATTGGATTTCTATTAGTTTCGGAAATAGGAACATCCCATTCCGATTTAAAACTATCTACTCCAATAACAATGCCGTCACATTCATACTCGTTATCTATTGATTTACACTCGTTCACTAACTCTTGTAAATAAGTATCGATTCTATCTTTTTTTAAGTGTATGTCGCCTCGAGATAAAACTGTTGGCTTCACAATGTGAAAATATTCTGCAAACGCCGACAATATATCCGAAGCAGGAAATTTTTCATTTTTGTCGCACCAAATTTTATAAGCTACAAAATGAACACTTTTCAAAAAAAGTTTACTTCTATCTTTGGCATTTACCTGTCCCGAAACAAGATTTCTGAGATTCTTGAAAGTTTTACCAGTATCTTCCTCGATGGCTTTTTTTAATGAGTCGCTCTTGCGTAAAATCAACTCTCCTCGAACATATATATCTTGTTCACCAGCTCTTATTGAACTTACAAAAGGAATATCCGCATCATATAATGTATTTGGAATATCGGCAATTTGTAAAGCCAAATCAAGCATATTTTGTCCGACAATACCATTACCTCGTGTATATGCCCCGACTAATTTGCCTTGACTATATTCTAATAAGAAACTAATCCCGTCTAGTTTAGGTGTAATTAACAAATCATTATCTGAATTTTGAAAAACAAAATCATGTACAAATGGAAAAGCTTCTCCTTCTTTAACCTCTTGTAAAGAAGGTAAAAATACTGGCAACTCTACTTTTCTGCTGTCATTATCTCTTACTGTGGCTCCAATTTCACAACCATACAGCTCCAACTTTTGTGCTTCACTCCGAATAAAATCATATAATTCATCGGTAACAAGAGGTGATTCCAAAGAAATATCAAAACCATACGAATTTAATAAATCAATATCCTCTTTTGTTAAGGAATAAAAATCGCCGGAATTGTAATAATAATCATTACATTTGTTGATTAACTGTTGTAATTTATTCATCTTTTTGTTGTCCCACGGTTTCTAAAATTTTCAAAGCAGCTTGTTTTGTTTCGTCAATATAATTAAATTTTTGTTTATCTATATATTTAAGCGTAACTTCTTGGCTTGTCAACTTGGAAGTTGCTAAAACCTCTTTACGAGCTGAAACTGTTTTGGGCGCAAACCTAATGTCTAAATTCAAGGGTTTCAAAGCTTTCAATTCTTTTTCAACCTTTCTTTTGTCTTCTTCTGAAACGTTTTCTAACGTTACCCGCACAAAACTATTTTGAACTTCTTTAATAAAGACAGGGCTGTTGCTTATTTTTGTACTATTCAAATCTAAAAAATGAGGGGCTTTTGTTTCAATTTGCTGTACAAAGCCGTTTTTGCCCAAATACAAGAAGCCCAATTTCTTACCAGCGTCACCAAAGTTTTGCTGGGTTAAAGAGCCAATAGAATAAACCTTATCTTTATAACAGCCAAACTTGTGAATATGTCCGGCAAAAACATACTGACAATTTAATTCCATTAACTTTTCTGGGTCTAAACCTTTTGAAATATGTGGAACAAAACCGGTAATAGGTGCATGAATCATTACAATATCATTCGGTTTATAATGTTTATTATCCCGAAATAACATCGCTTCTAACTCATCTAAGTCTTCTTTCCAGCTATAAGCCCACAAGCTAACGTTTGAATATGGCAATTCAAAACCCGCACTATCTTGTGTAATGACGTGGCATTGCGGGCTTTCTAAACTGTCGATAGCTGTGCGTAAACTTTCAGAATTAAGGTCTTCCGAATCGTGATTACCGGCAATCATATAGAACTCTAGGCCCTTTTGTTCATATTCTCGCCACAGCTTTACGATTTGATTAAAAACACTAGGAGTTAAAGAACCCCTAGTGTGAACCAAATCACCAGCAAATAAAACGATTTTGTCTTTTGTTAAAGCGTAATCAAAAGCTTCTTTTGTTGCATTAATCGTATCTAAAAGACGACTATTTATTCCATTTTCAATTTTTGAACACGCCGCCCAATTATGAAAATGAACGTCTGAAAAGATTACCGGCATTTATATTCTCCAAATGTCTGCATTTTTTATGCTATAATTAGCAAATGTCTGCAAAATTACATAGTTTTTATATTATATTAGCAAAAAGTTTGCATTTTGGAGTAGTTTTTAATCGCTTAAACAATAAAGTTTAAGACTAATACCAATTCGTCCCCAAAAGCTATGTGTTAAACGTTTATGTGCAAACCTCATAACTTTATAATATAAATCAGTTAATGTAGAATTGTTATAAATAATAACCTCTGGATTGTCAATCCCTTGCCAGCTTCTTTCCGACGAATGAACTTCGGAATTAATCCAATGAACTATTTCATCTGAATAAAAATTGCTACGCCGATAAAAACAATTACAACGATTTACAAATTCTGCTCTCCGCCACCATTTAGGTCTTTCTCCTCGTTCTACTCTCCAAAAGTGAACTTCGTAAGGACAATTCTTAAAAGCAAAGATTTCATTAGCATATCTGCAATCTGTAATTACAAATTTGGCGTGTTTTGATTTAGCAATTTGGCGCAAAACAGCGTCAACCCAGATGTCTTTATATAATTGGTCACGCAGTAATTCTGTTCCTACCTTTTGCAAAGCTTGTCTTGGAGAAAAACCATATTTAGGGTCTATTTTTTCTCTCCATTCTCGCTGTTCAGGAGTAGTTCCTTCCAATCCGTCTCTGGGCCAATCTAACAATGACGCCAAAGTATCTTTTAATAAATTGGCAAAAGCCAACTTCTTATAGCCAAATTTATTAATTAAAATTTTGGCAACTTCATCTTTACCAGAACCTTTTAATCCGGTTAAAATAACAATTTTCTTTTTAGAAACCATAGCTAAGCAAAACCTCTTTTTCGGGATTAAACAACTTTCTTAATAAGGTTAAATTATACAAAGAACTTTCTAAATCTGTTTGATAAGTTACTGCATAAACCTTGTCTTGTCGTGGTAAATTAAAAGAAAATTCTAAAGTATTTATTTTAAATTGTATATATTGCTTTGTTCTATCGTCAGCAATTAGTTGTGTGTATTGTTCTTTTAATCTTTGAAGCCAGATATTATGTAATTTTTCTAAAATATTAGCGTCAGAAGTATATCTAACCTGATAATATTTATATTTTTTAGCTAATTCACCATTTAAAATTGTTTTGCCTTCTTTAAGAAATAAGTTCTGTCCGTCATCGCCGATTTCAAAAGCTTCTACAGAATTTTTAAATATTTCATCAATACAAATACAACCCACCTCTCGATATTCAAAGCTAAAAGGAAGTTTATGTTTCTCCATCCATTTAATTAACTGATGAGATGTCTGTAATTTTGCAATTTCTTCTGCTTCTTGTTTATTCATAACAGAAACATAGTAATTATAACTCATGGTTATTTTCCTAAAAATTCATTATACAAATCGTCAAAAACTACCGGAATTTTATCGTGAAATTCTTTCAATACCATTTTCATAATTTGTTGAACAGACGGGTGAGCGGCTTTTGCACAACGCATTTTGAAAATGTGTCTCCAAGCTCTAAGATTTGCTGTCATGCAAACCTCTGCGGCAGTAGAGTGTGGTAAAATCATTCTTAATTGGTCAGGTTTACAACCAAGTTCTGCCATTTCTTTATAGCTATCTTCAATATTTTTCAAACAGTTTTGCCAAACAATGTATTCGTCAGTTCCTTCTTGAATATTTACTGGCTGAATGAATTTTATTTCACCCCCAAATTTACCTTTGTTATAATCACAAAATCTTGTGCTTTCAATTGAAAAGGCGGTTCCGGCTCTATGTCTGGTAATATCTTTATAAACCCCTACATCACACAATAACTTTACAGAAATACTAAAATGCTCCAAAACAGATTCGTGCCCTGATTTAATCAACATCGCAATCATTTTTTTATGCGATTCTTCGTTCTTGTTTTCGTAAGACTGGTAACAAGTTCTACCACAATTTTCGATATGTCTTAAAATCTGTTCGCCGTCAAGAGGGGTTAAAATTTGAACGCTTGGAGAGACTATTTTCATAACTGTTCCTTTCTGTTTATTGTTTGGTCTTTTGTAACATAAAATTTTAATTTTGTCAAAAGGAAAGCGGTGGCTATCCACCGCTTGCTTCCTTTATTCTCTTTAATGCTGTATCAAAAGCTTCTTCGTCTATTTCTATACCGATAAACTTTCGATTGTTTGTAATTGCCGCTATACCAGTAGAGCCAGAACCCATAAACGGGTCTAAAATAACTTCATTTGGCTGTGATGAATTATTAACCATAACTTCCATTAATTCTACCGGCTTTTGATTTGGGTGAAGCTTATTTCCAATAATATTCGGAAATTCTAAACTTTGTTTTGTTCCGCAATTATTAAAATAAGGTGAACGTCCCTTATAAAACAAGCCGATAAACTCTGTATTTTTCATTCCCCAGCGATTCGGCGTGGCATTATTCTTTTTCCAATACAAAGTATTGTGATATTTATAACCGTATTTCAAAGGTTTAGATAACATTTCCGGCAGGTTCTTGCTGTCTGCCATGAAATAAGTATGCGAATTTGGCATAACAGCACGATAACATAATGGGATATATTCATCTGTTGTAATGTTACAAACACACAATTCGCCCTTATTGTCATATTCTCGATAACCTAAAATACCTTTAGGAGTATCTGGTCTTGTACTTCTGCCACCAGAGGTTAATTTGTATGGATTATCAGTAATAATGCAATGAGCGCATTGCCCCAAACGGGGCAACACATCTCTCATATCGCCACAATAAAGTGTGGCATTTCCTACAACTTCCTTAATTATTTTCATTGGCATTATCCAGTTTGTCTAATTCTGCTTCCAGTTTGGCAAAAATAGTTTCGTCAGCAATTAAAGCTTTTTTAAGAGCTTCTTTACCTTGATATTTTTGACCGTCAAATTCAAACCAAGCACCAGCTCCAGAAATGCCACCAATTTTGTTTTCAATACAGTAATCTATAGTTGACCCTACTGTATCAAAGCAACCCGTACCGTCGGCATTATATTTAAACAACCAAGAGCAGCTTCTAAAAGGAGCAGATTGTTTGTTTTTAATAACATTGGCTTCTACTAACTGCCCAATCTTAACAGATTTTTCAGTTAAAATAGTTCTTTTGCATTTAATTCTTGTGGTGAAATAGAAGTTTTTGGCTTTACCGCCAGAAGTTTTTTCTGATTCTCCGTACATAACGCCAACATTATCGCGCAACTGATTAATGAAAATAACAGTAATGTTGTAGTCATCAGCAGCTTGAACCAAACGAGGTAAAGCTACAGACAACATTGCCGGAATAGCCAAATTGTCTTTCATATTATTATCGACATTTTCTTTGTCAATAATGCTTCTGGGTATCATACAAGGGATGCTATCAAATACTGCTACAATCGGCGTATTTAAGGGAAAAAACAAGCTTCCGTCTGACTTTTTAGCTTCCCGTAAAGCTTTGGTATAATTAATACAAGCTTCAACACCATCTTCACCTGTCGGAAACTTTTTATAAACAAATGTCTCGTCCAAAATTAAACCCTGTTTTTCTGCCAAGGAGAGGTCAAAAGAACGTTCATAGTCAAAATACATAGCTACGCCATTTTGCTTTTGTGCAGCTTTCATAATCTGTGTAGCAATGGCTGTTTTACCAGAAGACTCCCAGCCTGACAGCTCCATGATAATACCATTCTTAATTCCTTTACTGTAGTAACCAGAAATGGCTTTGTTTAACGGCTTAAAATTTGTATCTAAAAAATAGGTCGGATTATCTTCTTTTTTAGTCCAAAGATTCATCAATACTTTACATTTTTCATCAGTCATTCTAGTTTGCTCCAAAAAGGTTTTTGTAACTATTTAATTCCAATCTGATAGAAGAAAAGCCATGTTCAAAACAAAATTCTTCAAATCTATCAAAGTTTAATTCACCATTAATAATTTGTTTGTTGACCGGCTTAGGGCGCGAATCTGTATTTAATGCCATTAATTTAACATTCTCATAATATTTATCAATACCTTTATTTGTATTAAGCTTAAAATCTCTTAAATATTTTGGCATTGCATTGATTTCTTCTTCAACAAAATCACGCTCTAAAAAACACTGAACCGTTCCGTATACTTGAACTAAGTCTAAAGCTCTAGTTTCTCCAATACCACCGACGCCTTTAATATTATCCGATATATCGCCCATAAGACACTTCTTGTCTATGAAGCCTTGTATCGAATCGCAACCTGTAAAATCGACAAAATCTAAATAATTACATTTTCTGTCACGAATCGGGTCATACCACATTACACCGGGCTGTACCATTTGCAGCCAGTCTTTATCACCGGTAATTAGTATTATTTTATTACCAGCAGCAACTAATTTTGTAGCGAAGATATAACCTAAGTCGTCAGCTTCATAATTAGACACACAAACTTGTTTAATGCCGAGTAACTTTATAGCTTCTTTAATTGCCGGGATTTGTTTTTTGTATTCTATTTTCATCAATTCTGTTTTAGGGTCTTTTCTATTACCTTTATAATCAGAATATAATTGATAACGCCAAGATTCTCCGTCCCACAATATAATTGGCTCATAATCTCTAAAACGCTCTTTCAAACGCTTCAAGGTTTTAATAAACCCAAAAATCGCTTGTACTGGCTCATTATTATAAGTCAGTTTTGTCGATTGATGACTAGCAAAACCTATGGAATTGCCGTCAATAAGCATTACATTTGTCATGATTATCCTAAAAGAAAAGAAAGGGGGTTTACACCCCCTAATTAAATTAGATGCTGCTTAACAGGTTATCCAACTGTTCAGGACTAACTTCTTTAACGGGTTCTTCAACCACATTAGCATTGGTGGCACCAAAATTAGGAATTTGGTCATTAATTACTTGGCCCAAGTCTTCTACAATCGGGGTTACCGGAGCAGCATTATTTACCGGATTAGCCATTGGAGCAGAAATCATCTGAACCGAAGCATTACCAGACGGCAAAGCGTTTAAGTTATCACCCAGATTAGAAGTCATAGAAGCCAAAGCTCTACCGTGTGCTTCATCACTTTCAGCAACGAAATCATCTAAGTTTTTCAAGCTATTAGTAATTGTAGCAATTTCTTGAGTGTTGAAACGAATTGGCGTCATCATCAAAGAAGCCGAGTATTTGGTATTTTGTTTGCCGCTGCCAGACTTAACTACGTTAATCGGGAAAATGCAGCTCAAATCTACAGGGTCAGAAATGCCTTGAATACTCAAGCCATTCATAGCGTCAAAAATAGCAGTTGCTAATGTAATCGGAACTTCTAAAACTTTTACGTCAGAAATGTCTTTTGCACGCCAAGCAACACCCTGTGCGGTCTGTACGTTTTCAACTTCCAAAACGTTAAACAGAACGCGACGATTAGTAGTCCACTGGGCAATCATTTCAGAGAAAATAGGGTCGGTGTTATATTTGCTTTTAGCAACTGCAATGGCATTACAAATATCGCAATGTCCGGTTTCAGCCATTGTACAAGCGCATACAGCTTGAACTTCATTAGCGCTGTTCTTAATCCAATGGCGATTGCAATCTTTCCAGAACTCTCCTTGGCCCTTCCAAGAAGGCAAAATAATGAAAAAGTTGTTACCGGCATTAGGTTTAATAGTTTCTTTCTTACCAGAGAGAGTAGCTTTTTTCTTGTTAATTAAATCAAAAATATTTGTCATGTTTTTGGTCTTTCAGTTAAATGTTGATAAGTCGAAAAGTTATAAAATGTTCGTTTGTTCAAATGTTAAATTGTAGAATAATTATATAGCGAAGCTATACTTCTTTATACTATATTTAGAATTGTTTGTCAACGCCATTTTTCATTCTTTCCAAAATTGCTTTGCCTTTATTTTCAAACTCCAAATCAGGAGAAATAACAGATGGGGAAGAAACCGAAATGTTAGATTTCAATTCATCTCTTTGTCTCAAAGCCATTTGATAAAGCATATCACGTTTTTGTCTTAAAGCTTCCAAAAGATTTCTGTAATATTCTTCTTCGGCTTCTGCTCTATCTAATGTCATTTTTGCCATTTTCCATTTGGGTTCGTTTTTCAGGCGCTTTTCTTTATCCTTGTCGGTCAACTTCTTGCCCAATTCGGCTTCTGCCATATACATTTCATTTATTTGACCTTCCAAGGCACATAAAGAAACTTTAGCATTGGACGACGCTTTCATCTTTTCGCAATAAATATGTGCATAATACGCATATAATGCGGGCTGTTTCAAAATCGCATCCAAAAGATTTAATTCGTTAATTTGCATATCTTTCCGAATTTCTTCGGGCAAGACACACAATCTTTGTTCTAACGATTCTATCATTTTGTTTTCCTAATGTATCATTGTTGCTACTTTTTCAAAAACAGAATTAAGGTCTTTCTGTTTTTCCGGTCTGAAATAAATCATACCGGGATTCATTCCAATAATAAAGGTGGCGTCATATTCAGCGTCATAAAAGCTTTGACCTATAGCTTCGGACGGCTTCTTTACATCTTTAGCAAACTGACGTATAACGTCTGGCCCCATTAATACAATAATTTCTGGCTTTAATAATTGTAGCTCTCTTTGCAAAAGCGGAAGATTTAAAGCCAATTCAGGTGTTGTAATCTCTTTTTGCTCTTTAGGAGTCTTCATTAAACCAGTCCAGTAACCTTCTTCTTTAGTAATACCGGCAACGTTTAATGCGGTAGAAATGGCTTCAAACTGTCGTACATTTGCAAATTTTCCAGACGACAAGTCTGATTTATTTGGCCCGTCAAAAATAACTACATACCGAATTACTTTACCGCTATATGGGTGAACATATTTCTTGCCAAGCGGCTCCATTAAACTCTGCCCCATTTCGTTGTTTTTGTCAAGGGCTTTTTTAACATCTGTACCCGAAATCCTTTTAGTAGATTTCAAAGTTTTAATTACCAACTCTGGCAGCAATTCGTATTGGTCTTTTAATCTGGTGATGTCCGAACTAGGTTGTTGACCCGGAACGATATTGGCAAAAGCACCAATTTTATTTAACGATTCTCTGTGTCTTTTGTTGCACTTTCCTGTAACTCTTGCTTCAAAATCTTGATAAGAAGTAAATGAGCCGTCAGCACGAGCGTCTAAAATAGCTTTTACTGCTGTAGGGCCAACACCTTTCACACGGTTAAACGGAATCATAATCGTTTTATCGTCAATAATAGTAAAGTTTTCTCCAGCTAAATTAATGTCTGGCGGCAAAACTTTAATACCATTAGAATCGGCGTCTTTTACAATATTCTTTAGCTTTTCTTCCGGCAATACAGATAAGGTTGCGGCATAAAAAGCCGTAGGATAATGAGCTTTAATATACATACTTGCAAAAGAAAGTAACGTATATTCAACACTATGGCTTTTATTAAAGGCGTAGCCCGCAAACGCTTCGATTTTGTTCCAGAGGGCTTCTGCGTCAAACGGGTGCATATTAGAAATCTTCTGGCAACCTTCAATCCATTGTTGCTTGTAAGTTTGCATTTTCTTTAAGTCTTTTTTTCCCATGCAGTTGTGAACCACAATATTGTTTGCAAGATAGTTGTGATTATTATTTGTTTGTAAATCGTAAACGTGTTTTTTGCCAACAAATTCTATCGATTCTATATCATCCCAAATAACATCGCAATTAATAAAATCATCTATTTTTTGAGAATTAACGGCCAAATTAAATTTTTTAACTCTATTTCTGTTTAATTTTTGCTGAGGATTTGAAAAATTAATAGCAGATGACATAGCTCCATTTTTAACTCCGCACAGTTTATTTATTTCTTTCCAAGTCAGGTTTTGTGCTTTTTTCTCTTCTGAAATAATATTTATAATTTCTTTTGGAAGACAATATTTATTATATAACGTTCCGTTTGTTGACATCATTTCTTCTAACAGCTCTTTTTTATAACTAAATAAATGTTCTTTTAATAAGTTTTGTAATAAAATAGCGTCTTCTCCTGTTACATAAATTTTATAAGATATGTACGGCTTCCCCTTGTGTTTTGTTTCTTTTCGAAAATTTTTGGCAAATATACCTAGTTTGGATAAAATATTAACAATCTGAATAGCCAACTCTTTACTAGTAGTTGAATATTCAATTTTTGGTTGTTTTGTTAAAACAAACCCATCTGTATCTATCAAACCACTTAGTAAATATATATACTGTTCTTGATTAAGTGAATATATATAATTGCCAAAATGCTTTTCGGCAGATTTTTTGCCTAAAATTAAATTATCAATATCCTTTCTTGCTTCTTTGTTTGTGTTAAAATAAATATAATAAATTGTTTTTTCTTTTTTTGTTTTTTGTTCGGTTACCCGACAAAACCCATAAACATCATTAAATAAAGAAACAAAATTATCTACTAACCTTTTGTCGGTATTGCAAAAATAATAATGTTTTTGAGTTAAACAACCATCTCCAATAATCATAGACAACAATCTAAGTTTTTTGTTAGAAAATTTTGTAGTTGTTTCGGCAATACCTAATTTTTTATTAATAGCAATAGAATCTCCAACATTAAGATTTTTTAACTCCGTAAAGCCGTCTATTTTTAAAAGTTTGTGGTCGGCTGTACATTCTAATTCACAACCTAATTTTGTTTTGATTTTGTAGACATCGGCATAACCATTATCGTATACATCAATTATTTTATCTTTTACCGTTTTATATTTTTCATTCAAGCTAAAAATATTTTTACCAATGTATTTTTCTTTATTTCTATATAAATCCTCTATAGTTACAAAATCATCATCTAAAGCAACTACAGAATCGCCAACAATACATTTACGCAGAAAGTCAGCTTCGGAAGCTGTAAAGCCAGCTAAATCCATTGAAGCTTTCATTACCTGTTCTTGATATACAATAACGCCATAAGTTTCTTTTAAAGCTTCTTTTAAATTAGGGTGGTCATAATGTTCATCTTTTAGACCTTGCTTAATCGCTACATAGTCCTCTAACAGACCAGAATCCATAGGCCCCGGTCGATTGAGGGCGGTGGCAGCAACCAAATCTTCAAATCTTAAAGGTTCGTTTACTGCCAACCGCTTTAATAAAGCACCGGCAACTTCAAACTGAAATACACCAGATGTTTTACCCTCACCGAACAACTTTAATGTTTCTTTGTCGTCCAGAGGGATAGACAACAAATCAAGGTCTACATTAAAGTTATCTTTTACATATTGTTTTGCTAAGTTTAACACATCCAAAGTAGTTAAACCTAAAAGGTCCATTTTAATAAGTCCCATTGATTCGACAACCAGCTTGTCCCAACAAACCACTTGGTTGCCACGACGATTCTCAACTGCCGCACGATTAATTAAAGGTTCGCCCGCAACAATTAATCCAGCGGCATGAACGCCATAAGCAGAAATACAGCCCTCTAATTGTAATGCTGTCTCCCAAACTTCTGGATATTTTGTTGCGAACAATTCAATTTCTGGCACAACAGCTACAGCTTGAGACAAAGAATAAGATACGCCATGCTCTGACGGAACTTTTGAAGAACAGTTATACTCGTTAATCGGTAAACCATAAACACGTCCACAAGCCCGAATAACACCAGAAGCGCCTAAAGTAATATAGTTTGAAATAGAAGCTACATTTTCTGAACCGTAATCTTGAATAATACGGGCAATTAATTCTTGTCTCTTAGACGAAGAAATATCCATATCAACATCGGGCAGGTCATGACGGCTTGGATTAATAAAACGCTCAAACATCAAGCCAAAACGAATCGGGTCGGTTTCTACAATGTCTAAAAGAAAAGCAATGAGACAACCCCCAGAACTTCCTCGTCCATAAGAACCACCCATTCCATTTTGCCTTGCCCAATCCAAAATATCTTTTACAAGCAAGAAATAATTAGAAAAATCTAATTTTTCAATAATATCAAGCTCATACTGTAACCGAGCGGCATATTTTGGCAACTCTGTAGGGTCAGGCATATAACCCAAAATTGGTTTTGTTAATTTATTCTTAAAGCCCTCTTTACATAATTTTTTCAATTTGTCAAACGGCTTTTCGTCCATTTGTGGTAAGCAAGGTGATTTTGCTTCCCATTTATAAGAAAACAATTTTTCAAATCCAAAAGCCGAAAACTTAACAGCTTCTACCAAAGGCGTAACATCAATATTGTAACGGCTCTTAATTCTATTCATCTGGTCTTTACACATTTGAATATAATCGGTATAATCTTTAATATAGGCTGTATCATAAACCGGCTTGTTTAACCAAGGAGTATTAAACGTTACCGACTCGCCTTTACTTGCAATTGCGCTTAAAGCAATTAACGCTTTTTTATTCTTCGGCTCTGAATACATACAGAGGTCAGAATACATCAATTTTAAGCCGTATTTTTCGGCGATACAGAGCGATTCTTTAGTTAAACGGTCAAATATAGGTGTGTTGAAAGGAATGCACTCTGCGACGATATTTTCGGCACCTATTTTGTTAACCAACATTTGTACCCGCTCATCCAATAATCGAGTACCAACCTGACTATGTTGGTCTCCTAAAGAGATGATAACATCGGTGGTGATTTCATTTAATAAATGCTCAAAAGATAAACGAGGAACATAATAAAAGTTGTCATCGGCAAATGACATCGTAAGCAACTTGTAAGCAATTCTTAAACCTTCCTCATTTTTAAAGTACAGTTTCGGAAACCAAGCACGATTGTTTTGCTTTTTGTCTTTTACAGTTGCGTCTTCAACAATTCTTAAACGAACGCCACTAATTAAAGGAATATTTTCCTTAGCACAAGCCTGTGACGCTTCAATTAATGATGATAACGTCATCGTATCACACAGTGCAACCGCTGAATAATTTTTTTCTTTTGCTATTTTGGCAATCTGCGTTACTTTTAACATCGATTCGCCAATAGAAAAATCACTTCGACAAAAACAAATACCAGTCATATTTAATCCAATTCTGCTTCGATTATATTTTCCATTTTACTATAATTTTCTTCCGCCAACTTCTGGCATTCTCTTTGTACTTTGCACTTCTGGCAAGCTTCACAGCTTTTATCATAACAAGAAAACATTCCAAAACACCCCAATTTACAAACTATTGTATCTATGTCTGGCATTTTTTAACTCCCTGATATATTTACGGCCATTAGAAACAGTGCGAAAAATATTTGAATGATTTTTTTGTAAATATGTTAACATCAAAAGAACTTCGCTTTTCGTACTATTTCTGTTCCTATGACAATATAATCTCATTTTAAGCGGTTGGTCAAGACACATTTTTAAAATAAAATGTGCCTGTGGACTACAATTTTTTTTGACAAATTTCCGAAAATCGTTTATCTCATCGTTAAATGGTTGTTCATATCCAAAATCTTCTATATTTTCGTTAAGAGAAGAAAAAGATATGTTTTTCTTTCTATATGAATTTATTAACGAGTACTTAATAGAAGTATTAAGGTAACGATAAAAAAGCTTTTCATCACCATTAAATTTTTTACGGCATTTAAGCAATATAATATAAGCGAACGCATATAATTCTTTTTCGTCTTTGCCTATACGACCGCTTAAATGCCGTAAATATATAACGGTTTGCTTCGGAAATATTTTTAGTATTTCTTTATTCAATGATTTCTTTCGGAATATATTGTTCCAAAACCTTAATACTTGCCGCTTGCATTTCATCGTTCATGCGGTTAATATAAGCAAGCTTAAATGCCACTCTAAAGTCGCCCAGAGTCCAGCCGAGGTTAGCTACATTAACCAAAACACGAATTGACGGAGCGAATTGAACTTCTGGATTGCTGCCTTCTGCACTATCTCGCATAATTTTTGCGAATTTAATAATCGAATCCAACAAGCCTTTTTGAATTGAACCGTCACTTAATGAACCAATCGGAGTTTTTTTCAAAATAATATCTTTTTCGATTTCTTCCGGTAAATAATTAACCTTATGAACGATACCAAATCTTTCGTAGTTTGCAACGTTCTGTAATCTTGTTCCTTGATAATTACCGGTATTATCACCCGCACCGTTTGTGTTACCAGTTGCAAAGAATCTAAACTGCGGGTGTGGGCGGATTACACGATTAGCCGCGTCTGCTTCCTTAATAATCAAGGGTTTACCTTCCAAAACGGACTGGTAAATTGACAAAACTGCCGGCTCTGCAAAATCGTATTCATCTGCACAATATACCATACCGTGCAACATAGCATAAGGAAGCGGCCCTAATTCAAAAACTGTTTCACCGTTTTTGACAACCCATTGTCCAACCACATTGGATTCTTCCAAACCTACTGTATGCTGAACTCGCATAAACGGTCTGTGTGTTCTGGCACAAAACTGTTCAATCATTGATGTTTTACCAACACCAGAATTACCGTAAAGATATGTCGGGATTTTAGACACGAAGCCAACAATAACAATTCTCAAGTCGTCTGGGTTAAAACAATAGTTAGAATCGATTTCTGGAATAAAGTCAGGTTCGTAAACCCCGTCCCACTCTTTTTTGTCCGCTACTACGAAAGATGTCGGTTTAGAATAAACCGGAAGTTTTGAATTAACATCAAATAATTCACGAATAGTTTGCTCTTGATTTATCATTATTGCCCTCTTATAAAATGTTTTTGCTTAATTGCTGAATAATAATTTTGCTTAAATCTTCTGGATTGTCAAGTACAGAGTAATTGGAGTAATACTTTTTAACTGCCGAAGTCTGTATGCCAATACCATAAATTTCAAAACCGCTAGTTTCTTCTATGTTTTTTACAACGTCTCTTAAATGATTACATTCTTCGCCATTACAACCGCAGACATTAGGTTGACCATCAGACATAACAAACATCATTTTTCTTTCTTCGGGTCGATTAGCTAAGTTACTCAAAGCCAAAAGAATACTTTCTCCGTCATCATTGCAATTATAATAATTTGAATGACTTCTCCCATTGTAAAAATAACAGAATCTACCAACAATTTTAGGGGTTAACTTTTCATTAAACCTTTTGAAAATAGCATTTTTTACCGAAGTTCTTCTGCCGTAATCTCCTCCAAAACTATCACTTCCTGTACTGAAACCCTGAACTTCACAGGGAATGTTTAAATGCTCTAAAATACGAGCAAATAAATAAGCCGCGGATATAGCACGCTGGTCTCTTCCTCCGCTCATAGAGCCGGAACAGTCGATTAACAAAGTGATTGCTGTATTTAATTGTGTGTTTTCATAATTCTTTTTGAAGACCCTATCATCGTTTAGTCTTAATCTGAATAAGTTATTGTTGCACAACTTGCCAGAACGTACACCTTTAATAATCGACTTTTTGGTTTTGGCGGCAAATAACCGCAATAACTTTTGTTTCATACCTAAAATACTTACATTAGGAGTCATAGATTCAACGGTATAACTATTGTATTCAGACGGAACTTCCCAAAAACCGTCTTCCGAACGGTTAACGACAGAATAAACGTTATTATTAAAATCTTTCAATATAATACACGGGCCAGAAGGTTTATTATCGCCACTAGCGTCCCCCCCGACACCTATTTTGTTTGTCTTATCGGAAGTGCCTTTCGCCCTGATTTCTTTGAAAGCGTCTGAATTTGCAATCGCTCGTGCCAAAGCTTGTGTTAACTTTTCTTCATCATCGCCACTAGCGTCCGATTCGTCTTCACTACTGCCACCACTGCCACCACTGCCATTAGCATTGTTTTTGTCTTGTGATTCGTCGGATTTATTAGGTTTACCCGATTCATCATTCTTTTCTTGACCTTTTGATGAATCGTTTTTAGAGTTTTTATCAGATGAATCGTTTTTAGAGTTTTTATCAGATGAATCGGAACCGCCTGATTTCTTATCCGAATTGGCATTTTCTTTTTCATTAGATTTGTCTGTATCACCAGACTTACCAGTTTTCTGTTGCTGGTTTTGCGAATCTTTATTTGTACCTGAATTTTGAGGCAGTTTAGAAAAATTAAATCTTCTTTTTAGCTGTTTGTAAATTTTTACAGCCAATTCGTACGATTCTTGAGTGGAAGATACGTTTTTAAATTCTTCCTCATATTTGTCTAAAAACTCTAATTCTTGCATTGGATAGCTCAATATTAATTGAGCGAACGTATTTTGCCCAGCTAAATAACGAATTTTCGGAATTAGCATAGCAAGCGCTTTTTCCTCTTTGCTTAAATTAGGATTAGCAATAGCTGCCATCGTATAATCTAATATATACTGCTGGCAATGTAAAAGATATTGTTTAGCTTCTAAGTAGTCAGAAGAAACAACTTTTTCAATATAAGCATCTTCAATAATATTAAAAATCTGTCCAACACCAGAAGATATATCAACCTTGTTTTTCCGAGTAATGGAAAAATCAGTATGATTTACATGACCTAATTCGTGGAACATAAAACCAAAAGTTAAGTCTAAATGCTTTTGTGTAATGTTATCGGGAAGTGACGGCAGATTAATTAAAACAGGTTTACCGTTAGAGTCAACAGATGTATAAGCGCCGTCTCCTTTATAACGAACTTGAACCTTTGAATTAGATAAAATTCTAGTGATACGGGGAATAGCACTTACCCACTTAAAAATATTGCTTAACATATTTAATCCCTCTTATTAAAACTTTAAGCAATATAACAAAAATAAATTAAAAGTCAATATTATGACTATGGCTTTCCTTAGAAACTGCCGAAACCTTTTTTCTCTATTTCCTCAACTGTTTTTTGTTTTATCTTATCTTGTATTCTAATAGACATTCTTTTATTTAATAAATTTTTATAAGCTTCGTATAATGAAGCGAATTTAAATCTATTAATACCTAACGGAGATAAAAATTTAGATAATTCTGTAATTGTACTACAGCTTTTTGTTACAGCAACGGTATCTATTTTTTTACTTCTTGTTTTTCCGCTGTTTAACGCGAAAGAATCAAATTGAGACTTGCCCATTTCATCTATATAATGAAGCTGAACACAAGCAACTGTAGCGGTAGAATTTAAAAAAACTACAAATTTTATATCATTCATACGGATTTCCTTGTAATATCATTAAATTACTATATGGTTTTGCGTTTTTAATAGCGTCAATTACTTCGGTATAATAAACTTCATTAGGGTCTTTACCCGCTGGTAAAGTAGCTATTTTCAGATTAAAACCAAAAGTATTTAATTTTTGTGCCGCTTCTAAAGCATCGAGGTAGGCCATTGACTCACCGTCCCACATAATAATTATCGTTCTTAAGCCCTGTTTTTTTAAGCTTAGAAAACGAGATAATTGGTCATCGGCTCCTTGTAAATTAATAGATAAATGCTTACCAAAAGAACCAACAACGCCAAAATCTTGTGACAAACCGCTTTTATCTAAAGCCATTTGTGTAGCTATAACATCAAAAACGCCTTCATTAACAATAATAGTATTATAACCGATAATGTTATTACCATTATATAAAAGCTTACCTGTTGAAGCCACCTGAGACGGAAATTGATATTTATTCGGGGCTAATCCGGTAATATCTCTGCCTTGAAATGTTACCAAGCTACCGTCCAAATCTCTAACCGGAATTATGATTCGTTTTTGAAATACTTGGACTTTCTCTCCGTCTTCGGTGTTAAAACGCCATTCTCCAGATTCGCAATATCGTAAATCAAACAATTGTGTATAATAATTATCTATACCACGTCTTAACAAATATTCAAGATTATCTCCATTTGGCAAAGGTAAAGGTATATTAGCGGGCAAAATTAATCCGTCATTGGTAACGTTTTTAATCGGCTGTCTATAGATTTTCTTAGGAATCCAACCCAATTCTTTACAAACATTTTCGATAATTTCATAAACTACGCTATTGTTATCTGCTTGAGAAACAGCTTTAACGAATCCGAATTTATTAAATTTCTTTTGGCACGAACCCGAAAAGCAGTTACCCAAACCTGTATCAGCATTTATATATACTTTCCATTTAGATTGTCCACAAAACGGGCAAGTTCTAACATTTAATTGTGTTCCGCTAGAGCCATAAGTTTTCTTATATGATATTCCTTCTCTTTGCAGATAATATTCAATATCAAAATTTTCTAATAAATCTTCACTCATTTGTAGCCCATAGCTCTTAAACGACATTGTACACAATCAACGCCAATATGCCACGTTATCTTTTTACAAATACGACAATAACACATTATAACTTTTTTCTTGCTCATGCGAGCAATAAAACAAGGACAACGCTTCTTATTAACATTTCCATTCTGGCAATTACCGCGACATAAGCACGGTAACGCTTGCACTGCTATTATTTCGTTTTCTTCCATTAGCTTTTCGCCAAAACTTTAGTAATAAATTTACCTTTAGAGATGTCTCGTTTAATTTTTAATGTAATATCCATTTCTCCAGTTCTTGACGCCGCAAAGAACAAACGCGCTTCATTCAGCATTTTTTCTTCGTCAGTACAGTTAATGGAAATAACAATATCGGCGGTTCTGATTTTACCCAAATCTTCTGCAACGTGTGTCATATCAGCAACTTTAGCTTTTACGCCCTCTCGGTTTGTCTGTGTTGCCGTTAATACTGCTAAATCATAATGTTGCCCGATAGCTCTTAAATCTTCGTAAATAGAGGTTAAACCGTCTCGTTTCTCACTAAAATTCATTTCTGGACGCATAATATCTGCATAATCAACAACCAGCAAATCATAATTAATATTTAAATCAGCCTGTCTTTTTTCAACCAATCTTCTAATATCAGAAGCCTTCATTTGACCAGTAGGAAATTCTTGAATATCTAAAATACCGGCTTTGCTCATAACTTGTTTCAAAACACTTTCGGTTGTTTGAATGTGCTGTAAATCTGCCGACAAGTCATTAATTTTTATATCAGCTAAGTTAGCGTCGCACCTTTCTGAAATAATATCTTTACTTACTTCCAAGCTAATATACAAAACATTGTAACCAGCCAAGGCAGCGTTTAGCCCAAAATTAACAAGACCCATAGTTTTACCGGTTTTAGGCCCGCCCATAATCAAAGACAGTTCTCTTTTACCCCAGCCTTTACTGCGCAAGCAATTATCTAATTCTGGAATGCCAGTGGTTATCCCTTGTTCCTTGGCTTTACCTAACAACAAGAGTCTTCTATTTTCCATACGCTCGTCTATACTTCCGAAATAACTATATGTTTCAAATTCAGAAGAAGCCCCAACCTGCAAAGCGTTCTTCATGGTTTTTTCAATATATGAAAAATCACCATTTTCTAATTTTGGAACACAATCAACAAAAGCTTTCTGTACTGCTTGGTGTTTAGCAAAAACAACGATGTCATCTATTAATTTTTCTTTCGCTACAAGCTTTTGCATAGTAAAAATTTGATTAAGCTTGTCTTTAACAATATCTTTTATGTCGTCACGGATAATCTTTTTATCCGACTTTTCTTTTAGCTCTTGAACCAATGATTTAATTTGAATGGCTTGCTTGTACTTTTTAAAATGTGCCAAGGCTATATCAACAATAATTCCGTTTGATACATTATCAAAATATTCCGGCTTTACCAACCCGTCTATTCTACGCATAAAATTTGTGTCTGTAATGATGTTGTATGTTAATTCGTCTTGAATAGACTCTCCAAAGTTATAGGTATTCATTGTGTCTCCTTCTCGTTGATAGAGCTAATATAGCAAATTAATTTTGTTTTTCAAGAAATAAATTTACTGACGGCTTCAAAAAATCATATTGACAACTATTTAACCACATCTCTTTTATTTCTTCTACAAGATTCGGATTATAAAGGTGTGTAACTAAAGGTATGTGCTTCCATAAATGTTCTTTAATTAATATTTTATTGGCAAAAGAAATATATAATCCATAAGGGATTCCTATCTTGTCCGCTTCTATTCTGCCTTTAATAACGGCTTTGATTGTGTGTTTTGGATTCTTGTATAAATCTTCTGCTTTTACTCCTCTTTTAACTATTGCTTCTTGGAAATCTTCGTACCGACGATAATATTCTTTGTATAGCCACTTATATTCTTCAAAGAAAATAATATTTGAATTAACTGGATGATAAAGCTGATAATCGGGCCACTTGGTTAAAAAAAGATTAGCTTCCTGAGAAACTTTAAAATCTTTCTTGGAAGCTAATCTTTCTAATTCATACCAATTCTTAATCAGTTTATTTGGACAATTGATGATGAACTCGTTCATTTTGTTTGCCGATAATGTTTCATTATGTTTTGGTTCTGTTCTAAATACCTGATAATCTCTAACCGGTTATTATATAATTTGTTATATTCATTCTTTGGAACGCAAATATAGTTTTCAACTTTCTTATACTGCGGATATTCTAAAGAAATAGGTGCCGGTGGAGTTGGATGTACTGTTTCTACATCATTTAATAATAGATTTTTGTTCGAGCAGGACATCAAGATTATGCAAAGCATTAAGGTCATTATCTTTTTCATCTGGATAATCTTTCTTCTTTTGAGAATTGTATTTAATTGTTGCGTTATTATTAGCGTCATTTACAACATTAATTTCGTTTGCTTGTTTATCAGCTTTGCTTAACTTCAATAAACAAATTTCTTTTTCCTGTTGTAACATTTCGATTCTTTTAGATTGTAAGCTCATTATACAAATCGAAATAACTAAACCGAAAAGTAAAATGCCAATAATTTTTGATTTCACCGGATTCATTATACAACAACTTTCAAAATAGTGGTATTAGAAGATGTTTTTTCTTTTGACTTAGAATGATACACTTGTAACAATTCATTAATTTTATAACCAATAATACCGTCTACGTTCTGCAAGTCAATAACAAAACCTAGGCGGTCTTTATTCTTTTTGAAAATCGTAGTGTTTAATGTTGCTCGTCCGTTAATATGTAATGCGTTAAAATTATAAGCATTATTACCAGTAAGACTCCCAGCACGCGAATAATTATAGCCAATACGACTACTGTGAATATGACCGGACAGAAAATAATCAATAGTAAGGCCCTCGTCAGAATATTTTGACTTAACCTGATTAATCGCTTTTTCCAAATCTTGAGAATATGTGTGACCATGCGTGGCATAAATATTTGTACCTTTATATGTTAATAATATTTCTAAACCTTCGCCAAGGAAATCAATATCAGAATTAATAAAATAGCCTTTTAACAATTGATAAATTGTATGGTCATAATTATCAGAAGCTATTTGTTTAGAAAAACCAATTTCCGGCAATCTTCTGGATTCGTTTCCCCAACAACTAACAATACTAATATGATATTTATTTGCAACCTCTGTAATAACCTGTTGTAATAATTGTACTGCACCGACAATAATGGAAGCTCGATTATCAACATTAGCAACAATTTCGTCTAGTCTTCTATCTGAATTTATTAAATCCCCCCCCAAGACGATTAAAACATCTTTGATTTTGTATAAATCAAAAACTTTCATAGATTCTAAAACATATTTTCTTAATCTTTGTCCGGCAACATCCCAATTATAAACATTATTGTCTAATTCGACTCCTTCGCCAAAGTGAGTATCGCTAATATGTAAAATGCCAAAATCACCATTTTCACTTTTAGCGATGTTTGGTATTTTAGATTTTGTGCAATATTCCACTTTTTCTAAAATAGCCAACGATAATTCTTCTATGGTATTATAATACCGCGCCGTTTCTCTCCAAGTTTTTCTTTCAATTCTGTTTATATCTTGAGTTTTCTGGTTTTTTCGGACAAGTGATTGTGTATATTCTAACAATTCTTCTTTGCTTAAATCGTCTTGAATAACATCGCCGTATCTATCTAAACAATATTTATCACACAATCTATAAAAGGCGCTTTTAGAAATACCCAAAGCCTTGGCTGCTAAAAATTTGTTTCCATATTGCTTAATTGCACTAGAAACTTCTTCTAACGTTAAACTCATTATTTTACTCCGAAGTTGAACTTAGGAGTTTTTATATACTATTAAAATCATATTGTCAACAAAAAATATGTCGCCGAAAATTAATCCGGCGACATCCTGTATTAACGTTTATTTCCTAAGGTTTCTATGTCGTTCGACTCTATTCTTAGCCCAACCTCCGAACATACTAAGTGAAGGTCCTAATTTCTCGCATAGCGCTCGGATAACCGCGATTACCTTATTATTCATATTCCACTTAAAAATTCCGGCTAGTAAGTCTAAAATATTAAGCACCACACCCAGCACTAACCAAATAATGCCGAACCAAAATATTATATCTCCAAAAACCGGATATGTGTTGGCTAATTGCATAATCAACTCGAATAAAATTTCCCCTTCCATAGCACCCTCTATTCAACATAATGTTTCCTGTAACTTTGACCTTACATTATTGTATCATAGGTGGAATAAACAGCTCAAGGAAAGATTAACTCCGACCAGACTCCATTAATTTTCCTTTTTTCATAGCCTTGTAATACAGGTAACTCTTGCCTTCTGGAGCGTCTTTATCATCAAGCCACAAGACCGATTCTTCTGCAACCTTAGTTGGGTCGCCACGATTCAGCATAAAGAAATCAGAATAAAACATATTCATTGTGTAAAACCAGTCATACATATTATAACGTTTAGTTTCAAAATCAATTCCTTTAGCTTCGGCAACAGCAGTTGTTTCATCTAAAGACCAATGAGCACCAACTGTGTTATCATCGTTTTTCATTTCAGCAATTCACAGAGTTTTAAATCCGCTAATGAGAAATGAAAAATTATCTCGTCCAAACGAAACCACCAGCTGTTTTTGTTTTGCCTAGAATACATAAATTTATAGAACATCTATTAATTTTTGTAACTTCTGAGGCGGCTATAGTAGTCTCGAATTTATTAATAACCGTGCCTTCTATTGTCTTTTGGTATATAAATCCTTTAAATACAGGCGATTCTATACCTTTCTTACCATACATAGGGTTATTACTTCCTTTGGAATTTTTATTAAGCACATTTATTTTATGCTTTTGATTTTCCAATGCTGTACACCATTCTAAATTTTCTACTTTGTTATTTTCTTTATTGCCGTCAATATGATTTACTTGTGGCAAATTTTCTGTATTTGGTAGAAAACTTTTAGCAACCAGCCTATGTACATAGAATTGCTTGATTGAATTATGAGAATATAAATTAACTGCTAAATAAGAATTTTTAGAAAAAGTTTTTACAATCCGTTCTTTAGCGTTCTTATATTGTCTCTTAATTCTTCCAAGGTTACTAACCGAGTATTCGGTGTCTTCGATTCGTTTCCATATTTCTATTACGTTCCCCATCTGAAACACCTTTTCATTAAGCATTAAGCTAACGGATTGTTGAAGCCATTGCAATAACCGTCTCTGTTATCGCCCATTTTGGCTAAAAGTAAATTCGGGTCAATTCCATCCATTGTAGGATACCTTTCAAAAATAATAATATAGTTACAATTATATTCGTCAACTCGCTTATCGAACTACAAAATCTCGATTACGGGACTAATAGCTTTCCGGTGCAAGTGGCTATCATTAGATATAAGTAAGCGCTAATTACATATATTATTGCTTATATCTAGCACCTTTTCCCTCGAGAAAATCCATGCGAATATTGATTTTGTCTATATCTTCTTTACACTTGGCAATATCAACTTCATTTACGTCAACTTTTATTGCCAAACTGTCAACTTTTTCTTCGATACGCTGTAGTATAGTCGCATAGTTTTCCACTTGGTTAGTAATTTTGGTTTGTTCTTGATGAATACCTTCCAACTCCGCGTTAGTTTTCTGTGTATAACCAATAAAGAAACCAAGAAATGATATGAGCAGCGGTAGTCCATAATTTTTAAAGTTTTTTAAACTAAAAGGATTCATACTTCGACTCGTATCATTTGTTCAAATTACAAATATATTATATCCGTCTTTTTATCCTAATGTCAATAGGCAAAAGCGGAGAGAAAAATGCAGGTGTGGATTTACTACACTTTCTCTCCGCTTTTTGGCATTTGTTGTAAGTACAAACTATAATAAATAGCACTAAAAGTCAAAACAAAATTGTAGGATATTTTTACAAAACAAATATTTTTATAAAAGCAATCCCAAATCCAAAAACGAATCCATACATCAACTCAGCTAAATTTTTGGGCTGACCAATCCATTCCGGCAATCGGTACATCTTCGGATTATTCTCAAATAAACGCCAAGCTAAGAAATAACAAGGTGCGGCCATACACCCAATAAGAACATAACCCCATGAAATAAACGCCAGCGGTAACATTGGGCAACCATATCTTAATATAGAATACCAAAAATCATAATAACCACTATATAATTGTAACTGATAAGGGATATTAAGTTTATTTAGAATCCAATTGATTCCTTTATAAACCCAATCTAGCGGATAACGATACCACCGATTATAATTCGATTCGTTTTGATTATGATTTCTTCCGGCGTCTAAAATACAACCAATTGCGCGCGACCAATGCTGAAACTGAATCCACACCGAATCGACAACAGCTATTAGAACACCTAACCACCCCTCTGTTATTAAAAACATCGGAATTAAAGCGCAAATCATAACAATACTTTGAAAGGTACGAGAACCAATAACCGGAATATTTTCACCCCAACCGCCATACCAACGACGTAATAAAGCCCATAACAAACCGTAACATATTGCATTAAACATTTAATTTCTCCATGATTTTATCTAGTTTTTCGTCCATAAGAGCTTGTTTTTCTTTAATCTCCTGAACGTCTGCAACCAAAGCCTCTAAATATTCATTATCTTGCTTTTGCAACTCCTTTAAAATATCTGTATTAGTAGCTTCGGTTACATTCATAACGAAGTTCGCCACCTGCAAAATGTTTGCGAGTCGCGCCAAAGATTCCCATTCATCTACCGGGATATTAGCTTCGTTATTTTCATCCATATTATCGTCTTTCTATAATATTATACCCTATATTGCTGAAATAAATACAATTTTTCGCATAACTGATATTATGAATAGTTTATATCCTGTAGGAAGTGTATATATTGGTACTCAATCAACCTGCCCGTTAACAACTTTAATACCAAATAGTACATGGGAATTAATAGCCGCGGATAGAGTTTTACAGGGGTCAAGCGGCAGTCATGGCGCTGGTAGTACAGTTGAAGCAGGTGTGCCTGAAATTTACGGTACTGCAAGAGATGTTACTTCTAAATCGGATACTTCTCAAATTGCGACAGGAGCTTTTTACCCTGTACAAAATTCTGCTGGTGGTAGAGGCGGAACTTATAATGGAACTAATGGTTCTACTGGTTATTGGCGAACAGGATTCGCGGCGTCTCGTTGTTCCTCTGTTTACGGCAAATCATCTACTGTCCAACCACCCGCCTATGTTGTTAATATTTGGCGTAGGAGTACATAAACAAAAATAAAGGCATCCGTTCTGGACGCCTTTATTTCTTAGACTAGAATTTTTTAGTTGATAAGAAGCAAAAATATCTACTAAAAATCTCCTCGCAGGTGACCACCCCAAGCAGTTCTAGTACATAATAATATGACAAATTATTGTCTTCAATAAGTGTTCGAACAACTTATGATAATAAATTACTTTCAAATTTTAGGATAATCAAGCAAAATTTTTATTATTCCTAGGATTTTATTTTTCTTTTTCTCAATAAATAAATTCAGATACAAATATAAACATAAGTGGTCAAAAATTAACCACAGAGAGGTTTTATGTCTCTCTGTGGTATATCCCTAGCTAAAATTAGCAAATTGCTCTGTAGAGCTAAAAAATAGGGCTTAATTACTTCTTTTTAGTTTTCTTGCACGCCATGGTCAGTTTTCTCCAAAAAATAAATTTATCTCATCTTGTTTCCAAGGTTTGATATTTTCAAAAATTTCTCCGTCTCTAATCTTCTCCCACTCGATTCTTGCTTGAGAGAAATCTCCGGATTCGATATATTTCTTTATATCCGAATCGCTCCAAGCGTCGTATAAATAATATATCAAACTCTTTAACGCTTCTTTCTGGTTATCATTCCAATTGCCCTCCGGAAGCTTTATTCTATCTAAATGAGCTTTTAATACTTTTTTAGCTTTATCTTCGGTAATTGTATCTCCCTTTTTTACAGGAGAACCGTCTTCATAATTATCTAACCAATAACCAATATGATACTTACCGCTGAAACAAGGTTTTGCTTCGGGATAAAACGGGGTATATTTTGTTATTAATTCAAGAGCTGTTGTCATTGATTTTCCCTTATATATTCTAATTTTGAATAGCCATTAACGTCAAAACGACCATAACCACCCCATATAGAATCAGCAGCAGAACCTCCGCTCCAAGCAGCGTTCTTTCCATTATAACCGTTACTTTCTAATTCTACATCAAAATAATTATTAAATGTAGAATCCCGATTAACAGATATAGTACCGCCTCTACCGACGCCACCTGTCGCACCTGCTCCATAATTACATTGAATTAAGGTGTACCAAGTATTTAGGTTATCCCAACTGGCTACTTGTAAAATAGAAGCGGCTTGTTGTCCGCCCGTAATAATTCTTAAATAACATCGGGTATTAAAATACATCTTACCAATAAAACCCGCTGCTGACCCTGGGCCGTTGCAGCCGATGTAGCACCAGCAGGTCGTATTGCCGCCGCCAATTAACCAAATTTTATAAACACCGGGCATATAAATAGGTATAACATCCGAAGTTACCGTTGAAGCCGGATTCGCCATTTCATATACAGATTGCGAGGGAGTATAAGATTGCAGATTATAAACTAATTGGTTATTGTAATATACTTTTTTAATAGAATAAGCAACACCGGAAGATGTTGTAAATATCAATCCAGATGTTGCCCTATCTTTTATTTTTTGACCATTAAAATATATTGCCATGAACTTTATTCTTTAACAAAGTAAATAACACCAGATTCCATAGAAGACGGTACCGAATCGACCAATTTAAATTTATTATTAATAAAATTAGAATTTACGCTTTTTTGAGATACGTCAGTAACTGCAATGTTTGGTACATTTATTTGAGTTGTAAAAGTTTTAATACCAGAAGCCGATTCGTTCCCGGAGTTATGAAAGACAGTTTTATCTAATTCGTCTAAAGTATCTTCTAATCCGTCAATAATTTGGACATTTATTTTATTATTTGCCATAATATTTCTCTATTTATTTAACTGATTACGCCAAGATTGTCTAAGATTATGAAATTGCTCGGGGTCATAAGGTAATGGTTGATTAGCCAAAAAGGCTTCTATATTTTTAAGAAGCTTATAATCTGTTTTGGCAAGTTTTTGTTTTAACTTGGCTTCTTTAATTTCTTTTTCGGAAACTGATTCGTTTTTATTTTTAATAAGACTCCAAGCATTTTTATTAAAAATAATATCGTAACCTTCCTTGGCTGCGGGAGGTTCTAATAAAGTTCCGTTTTCTGGAATAAGATATTCACCCGGTTTGGCAGCATTTTCATATAAAAATTCTGTACCGATGAGTTTATGAGAGGTCTTGTCATACAAATATACAATTTTGTCTGTCATTATTTTACCCTTTTGTTTTTTATATAGTATAACAAAACAGACAAAAGAAATCAATAAATACGAGAACCCCTGCATCTTCGCAATAACTAGGATAACAGGGGTTGTAGAAATAAAGACACCAAAATAATACTTCTAAATTACAAAAGTGTCAACACTTATTTAATATTTTTTATTGGTGCCAAACTTGCCAATAATAATATTATAATTTAAGGTCATCAACATCATCTGTATCAGATGTTATCTTTATAGCATATAAATTTTAAAAGTCAATAAGTTTTTGATAAAAATTTAGGATATATCGAAGCCGGTCTGCCAGATATTACTGGGTCAGCCACAACCACAACGATTTTCAACAATACTAGAAATCAGGGCGGAACATCTGGCGCAATAACAACAACCCAAAATGGAACAATAGCCCTTTCAAGTGGCGGTGGTCAGCAAGGTTTATATTCGATGAGCTTTAAAGCAAGCGATTCTAATGATATTTATAGCAAATCATCTACGGTTACTCCTTTAACAATAACAGTAAGATATTTAATAAAATACTAATATTTTATAAGATACCGAACTGTTAAAGTAAGCGGTGTTACTGTATTGCTTTTACCATAAATCGAGGAAACACTTGAATTATTATCGGAAGTTCTATTTTCATAAGTATAACCAAACCAACCAGAACCAACACCAACACCGTTATTTCCGCCGTCTGGTATACCAGGGTCTTTGAAACGACAGCTAGTTGTATGAGTGTGGGTAATATCTGGCAGACCGGCTTCGATATATGTACCGACTGTTTGAGAACCCATTAAATACCGATTCGTCATATTTGGCAAGCCGAATGTAGTAGAACCGTCACCCGTGCCGTATTCAGTGCCGATAGCAGCAAACAATTTGGCATAGGTAGTTCTGGAAACGTTTTGACCATTGCAATCTAACCACCCAGAGGGTATAGTATTACCCATATAAGGCATAACCATTCCGGCTGGAAGGAATGTATTCATAATATCAGTTATGCGACTATTTGTCCAAACAGTTGTGGCGATATGATTAGTGTTGCTGTTTGCTGAAGGGGATGGAGCGTAAGCCAGCATTGTTCCGTCTGGATAAATGTCAACCCCTATTTGAGCATATTTTTCAACACCATCAATAGTTCTGTTTGCTTGAATACGCGCTCTGTGTCGCCCATCTGTATCCTTTTCAAATTCTAATGCAGCCCACCTTTTTCCATTTTTATCATTAGCGTTTACATTTTTATATAACTTTACAGTAGGGTTTTCATTGAAATCAATTTCATTATGCTGTAAATATATATTTGAAAAAAAAACCTTATTACCAACAATAGATTGGTTTCCGGTTAAGCTGACTTTTGAATTTAATTGTTGTGCCAAGTCTTCTTGATTCGCTATATTGCCTTGAATAGCACCCCAGTTTAATGTATCTCCGGCAACACCTAAAAACTCCCAATGGTCGCTAAACCAATAGTATTCCTGAAATTGTCCGGCATTAACATAACCAACCAAATAACAATCACCATCTAAGTTGTTTTCTGTCGGTAAATCATTAATGGTATCTACACGCCCTTTTACTTTAATAACCGTACCGAGTCTATCTAAAATATCTTGGCATTGTTGCTGGCTTTGAGCCGCCTCAGAAGCTGAATTGGAAGAAGCTTCCGCCCAACTTTTAGAAGCCTCCGCATAAACACGACTCGAATGTTCATCTGCTTCTATTGCCTGAACTTCTTTATCTGTACCGGTTGACCAAGCTCTTGCCTTAGCAATCTCTACTTCTGCGTTTGCATTAAAGTCATTTGTTTTGCTTGTAGCATTGTCATTAAAAGTTGTTGTTTTACTGGCCGCATTCTTATCAAATGCTGTGGTTTTATTTGTGGCATTTGTATTAAAATCGTTAGTCTTATTTGTAGCGTTAGTATTATATTCTTCTAATCCCTCGGCTCTTTCTGCGTCAAAGGTATTTTGAATTTTAGAAATCTGATTGGCGCCTTCTGCAATAACAAGACCAACCTGCTTTGTACCCTCCGCTGTTACACCCGCTTGAGCTTCATTAAAATCTAACGGCTCCGGATTCGGTAATTCTTGGTCGTTATCCCAAGACAAAACGCCATTCTCTACTTTAGGAACAAAAGTAGCTCCGTCACGACCTACAATTGTTTTTGAAAACCAACGCAATTCTAACTTTAAATTAGCAGGAATCGGGCTGACAAAAGTAACTCGTTTACCCATTTCTGTAATTTCGTAGTTCTCGGTAGGAAGAATCGTGTGTTCTACTAAGACCATCATATCTTCCTTAGTTTCACAATTCTCGCCAACCAAATCAACATATAATGTTTCAGATATAGGCGTTCCCAAGTCCATTAAATTTAATTTAGAAACATTAGCAACTTTTTGCCAAGTAGCATTAGAACCGTCTTCATTAATATCTACTAAGCCATAAAATTGTCTATCAGTTGTATTAAACCACATACAACCTAAATCATCAAAAGTAACATCGGGAGGAGTAGGGCCAGAAAAATTCGTTTTTAACGAATCATCTCTGTCCAACAACATTTGTCTACTATTTTTAACCGCATCTCCGCCGAGAATATCAGGATATACTTGCATTATTTCATCTTCCTAATAGAACGAGTTATAATATGTTGTGGAGAACCGTCGCCCCCAGAGTTTCTAAATCTAAGTAGTTCGCCCCATAAACCACCATTAGAACCGACTACCTGCCAGTCAGACCAAGAACCGTCAGCAGGGATTTGTGTTGTCCAGTTACCACCGCCGGAAGTAGCATTTGTTTCAGCTAAATAATTGGGGCTGGCGGGGTTCATTTTACCAACGCTTGTGTTTCCATATTTATTAAAGCAATTTCTTCTATCGGGCATACGGAAAGTCGTCGTTCCGTCTCCAGAAGAAAACTTGCCGTGTAAGTGGTCATTAATCCAAGAAACATCGGTAACAACCATACCGTAACTAGTAGCAAAATTCCAAGCTTCTGGATAATCCGAACGTTTTAATACCTGTCCGACTTCTTCAACCCAGCCAGAAGGAATAATGTCACCGTCCCAATCCATTCTAAAACCAATTGGGAAGCCTTCAAAGCCTTGCTTAATAGGAATCCAAACGCCGTCGCCTCGCAAAAAGTTACTTCTATTATTTATACCCGGAGCTGGCAATACGCCGGTAGCACCGTCATTTTGTTCTGTAGCACCTTTAAAGGTAGCATAAGAAGATGTGTTAACGTTAGACATATCTTTCTTAGCCAAGGTTGCAACAATATTGTCAATACCGGTTTTATCATAAGTTCCTACTTGTGAAGCTGTAACTTTGTGCGGATTAGAAACATTATTTAAGTGAGCATTAAATTGAGTTGTATCTACATTTACTTTATTCAAATCAGAAAGCAATACAAAGCCGTCTGTAGCTTCTTGAACACCTGGGTCAAAACATAAATAAAGTTTACCTTTACCGATGACTTTGCCTTCGTCATTTATTTCTGGCTGATAATAAAACTGGCCCTGAACGATGTCAGTCGGAAATTCATCGCCAGCAAAATTAGTTCGGTTGGACATATCGTTATTCATTAACGCTTCCAAACTATCAGACATAAAATCATCTTCTGTTAATATTCTATAAGCTTGTGTCATTTAATATCCCTCCGAAACCCACGATAAAGAACCTGATAATTTATTTCCTTGTTCATCAAGCAATCTAAATAAAAAGCCCTCTTTGGTAATGTTATCAATTTCTACTTTATGAGCAACTTCTGTGCCACCAGATTGAACTCCGATAACTTTGGGCGGTTTAATATATTTTCTACTAAATTTTACCACACCATCGTTGCCAGAATCCACTAAGTTATCGCCTCTATCGAAAACATCTGGCACGTCAACAACCATTTTAAGCTTTTTCAGTCTTATTCTATCCAAACCAACGCTTCGTAAAACCATACGAAACATAGCTGATTCAAATTCATAATAACCGGGAATATAAGTTGTAAACTTATCATAACCGATTGGCGCACCGCGTTTTAATTCTGCTTCAAAATCAACGGGATTAGTAGGCAATTTAGAAATATATAAGTCAGAATATACACCATTTGCCTTACGAATCCAATCGTCCGAAATCTTCATTTCTTCGTTAAGCTTTTGTTTAATCTTTTTTGCAATGCTTGACGAAATATATCCAACTTCTTCAAATTCTCTGACGAAATGCGAAATTCTTTGATTGCGAGATTCAATCATAAAATTTTCATATTCGATTTTAATAACCTTTTTAGCCAAATCTTGACTAATATTAAAAGTCTCAAATAATCTACGTCCGAGAATACGGTCAAATTCAGAATCGATAACTAATGAGTTTTCAACCAAAGCGTCGTAATCAATATAATAAAAATCGTCCCATGGTTTACCACCATCGGCAGAATCCCACTCAAAGGTAGCCTCAAACCAATGTATTAAAGCCTTTTTATTATAATGAATTACTGCGCCCATTTTAAGCCATGGTAAAAGTAAAGTCTAACTCTAAACTATCTAACGCGCCTTTATTAATAATTTCAAAAGTTGTTCTGTCAATAAAAACATCTGCCGTGTTTTTAACACCGGCTTCTGTAATAGCTCCTGTAGCAACACCGGGCGCGAAATTGGCAGCAATCATAAAGCTTTTAGTATTAGCTGTATGCAAATATTCGGCGTCTTGTTGTGCAAGCTGACTTTCCAAGGCGACATCTGTACCAACTTGAGGAGTTGTACCAGTGCCAACCGCAATAATACTCATGTGAGCCGGTCTAGTAGGAGAACCAATAGCAGCAGCAATAAAGTCAAATCCGGTATTTAAGATGATGTTTTTAGAAACGGTTTGTTTACAAACACCATTCGGGCCAATTAATTTTGCGTGCATTACACCGGATAATTGAATTGTGTTTTTCATTATTTTCCTCTATCTAAGATTCATTTGATTAAAAGAGCCTAAAGGAGCTAACGATTTAGATTGAAATAAAATCTTTAAATCCTTTGAGAAACCCACCATTAAAATTCTGGTTGTAGCAGATTGACTAATACAAATTAAAATTGGTTCGTCTCTGCTAAAGTCGGTATTTACTGTTAATGTCTCCTCGTTACTGTCTTTTAATGTGAAAGCTCTAGTAGTATCACTATAATATAAGTGCATTAAAGCTCCCGTTTCCGTATTGAGTAATTCAATATAACCAGAAGAAACCAACAATCTTGGCCGTACCCAGAATTTGACGGAAAAGATTTCTGGAATGTTTATATTATAGCCTAACGAGCCTTGGTCGTCAACAACAATTCCTTCTCTAAACCGACCATTACTATATCGGTATGTTATAGCTTCAATAGGTTGTGTACCCATTACTTCTCCGTCTGGAGAGAAATAAAACGGGAAAGATTCTAATACATCTGCGGGTAAACTTGTGCTTGGTAATGCCATTTGACGTTCAATTTGAACGTTGTCAAGAGAAGCTTTTACAACCCACGGAGATTGAGTTTCATAAGAGTTCCACCTATTATGAAAATCTTTCCATTTAGGAGAATAAGCAATAGTGTCAACTTCGTCTTCCGAAATAATACGAGAATATAATTCTTCTCCTATATCTACATACCAGTTATATTCGCCATATTTTGTATTTTCTCGAACAATCAAATCATCATTAATTAAATCCATATTTAATCTTGGATGAGGGAATCCATCTCCAGATTCGTCATAAGTAACAATGATATTCTTAGTTTGGTGTTCAATCGCCATTGGTGAGGTATAAATAGCATTTGCCGAGAAAACCCCGAATTGGTCAATAGATTTTATCCAAAACTTACGATTGTAATAACCGTTAATAGGAACGGAATGAGAATAACCAGCAACATCGGCAACAATTGTGCCAGAACCCCAAGATTCGCCTTCTTTAATACGGAACTTGACAACTGTCTCATCTAAATTATTCCATTTCAAAACGATAAAGTCGTTGTTTTGAACCGACATAAAATCAATCGGGTCAAGAGGCGGGTCTAAAGTAATAGTAGCGTATGCTGGAGCTTCCGATTCGTTTCCGAAAGCGTCTTTGGCTTTAACCATAAAATTCTTAGTACCGGCTTCTGTATATTGAATTGTATAACGGTTATTAGAAATATTTTCATCAATAAGCGTTCCAGATACCCATTCCGTACCGGATTTAATGATATAACCAACGACGTCTGCCTCATTAACAACATCCCAAGCCAACATTAAACCCTGACTTGTTTTGCGAATTTCAAAGTTTTTAGGTGTTGCCGGAACTTTATCCTTTCCTAAGACTGTGTAAGATATAATCGGAGAAGCATTAAAATCAGCGCGACGACCTGCGCCGTCGTAAGCAACGACTTTAACTTGGATAGTATCTCCGTCATTGAGGTTTTGGATTCTGTACGTCGATGTACCGTTTTGCGCTTCGCCGATTTTTTTAAAAGGTAACTCCTCTGTTTTTCTGATATATATATCTGCACCAAAATATGTATTAAGTAAAGCTGTGTCCCAGCTAATTATTACATCTGTTGTAAATGAAGAACCGTTTTTAATTAATTCTTCTGTAGCCGACAAGTTATAAACTGGTTCTATTCTTGTCGAAATATCCGAGATAATTGGGTCATTGCCCTCATAATTGTCATAATCATAAAAGGCGTCTGAATATTCTTGACCGGTAATTTTAATTTGTTCTGTGTTTAAACCGGACATTGAAGTAATAGCAAACTTCTTTTGGTATCTATCTTTATATCCAAACAGCCAATTAGAAAATGTTTTCGGTTCCCATTTTAAGGGATTTTGTAAAACAATAGTAGAAAGCTCTTTATAAGCGTCTGTAACAACTTCTGCTTCTTCTAGTACATCTGTGTCCCAAAGCTCAATATTGCTCCCTGCGGCCAAATTTTCGGCACTAGAAACGATAATTTCAGTAAAGGGAGAACCCGGAATGATTTGCATGATTTCTATATCTTTATCATCACAAATTAAACGTCTGGCTTTTTCTGTAAATTTACCCGGAATAAATACTGATTTTCCTACCACGCTTTGAATAATGGTGTCTAACCGTTTAACTGCGTCGTGATGAATTAAAACCATATATTCTTGGTCGTCCTTCATCGTAACAGTACGGTCTAAGTTTAAAGTTTCAACAGTGCTATTTGGTTTTAATTTACCGCCATAACCCCATTGCGGAACATCATGCTGAACAATAATTACATCGCCAACACTACAACCAACAGATTCAATAGGAGCTGCAAACTCAACTGATTGCTGTAAATATTTATTTCGTAAAGATAAACGTTTACATTCCATTCTTGCTTGAGCTTCTTTTGTAATACCCATAATAGTAGTAGAAATTTCTTTTAATTCTTTTTGCGAAGAAACACTTTCAGAATCTACAATTTTTATACTAGTCTGCTTATAATTATCATCTTTGTTATAATAAGTTAAAGTTAATGAATTAGCTCTATCTGCTAATCCCGACCAACTAGTGCTTAAACTATCTTTAACAATATTAGAATTATTAAATAAATATACTGCCTCTCTTGGTTTATCAATAGCTAAAGAAAATTTAGTTCCGCAAATTACTAAACTTGCGTGTCCAACCATTAATACACTTTTTAATACATCCCAAAGATTAGAATTGGTGGAAAAATATCCATTAAATTCAATATCATTTTCTTCACAATATTCAGCCCATTCTATAAACTTAGGCATATCAATTCGAGAAACGTCTATCGAACCACCATATCTTTCGTTAGTTAACAAGTCAACAGCAATCCAAGCTGGGTTTACAGTCCATTTTGTTTCTAACAAAGTTCCGTCATAATCATAATGTCCACATTTAATACCTTTTACATCTGCCGTAATATTTGGTGTTGAACTTAATTGTCCGTCTAATCTGACTTTTACACCCATTAAAGCAGTATAATTATATTGAATATCATCTAATATAATTTCATTGAGATTTGTCCAAATAGCTTCTGTATAAGAAGTATGCGTAAATTTACCTATAACTTGTTGCGTTGGAGCTTTAGCCGTGGTTCTTCTAATTCTAACATCATAATAATCCATTTTTAAACGGCCAGAAGAAATAGTTCTTCTAATCGGATTAGTAGAAAAACCCGTTAAGGTTATATTGTTTCCGTTTTGAGAAACAAAAGATTCTGGTGTTGCAGTATTATTTGTAACTTTAATATCCCAAGCAGAATAATTATAAGTATAGCCAGAAGGTAAAAATGTTAAATTATAAATACCGCTAGAATATTTATCATACTTGCATAATAAATCTGGAGCAGGAACAGGATATTCAACGCCGGTAGGAGAAACAGCTACAAAGCTTTTTTTCATTGCTTCGATAAAGTTTTGAATAGCGTCTTCTGTTTTATATTGTTCCATTGGAACGTAAATATATATTTGTTTTAATGTTTCGCCGTCATAAACAGTATCGAAATCTTTATAAATAACGCCATGAAAAGCGTAAATATGTTCTACGCCATATTCATCAACAAAAACAAATTGGTCACCGTCATTTATTTCAATAATGTTTTTAATGTAACCAGAAACTGTTGAACCAAGTCTTTTCCACCCATTGTCGTCTTCGGAAGTAGATTTATATTCAACTTGAAATGTTACAGTACCACCCGCCGAGCTACCATTGCCAGATTCGCTAACGTATGAATAATATAAACCATAAGGAAAAGTAATGTCGATAGAAAATTTATCTAATTTATTAGTTGTCCGCATATACAACCAATCGGTTGTAATTTCTACACCTTTATACTCCGAAACATAGGTATCATCAAACCAAGGTATGATTTCTTGATTTGGCACACCATATCTTTTTTCAATTTCGATATTTGAAAACTGGTTTAACGGCTGCTCATTAACTAAAATGTTTTCTATAGCTTCGACTTCGCCCTCACTCAAAGCCTGTAAGATATAAAAATCTTGTGTATCACCAACATTTTCTGTTCTGAGTTGTATGCAATTGCCCGCAATTCTATATTCGCCATAACACAAAGCAACAGGAATACCTTCTTTTGCAACAGTTTTGGCTCCATCAACACCGTAGGTATCTTCAAACGAATCAGCTTTTTTATTTCCTAAATCTGGTCTATTCCAAATAAAAGACGAAGCTGTCGTATAAATTCCCCCTGCCATCATACCTAATTTGAAACCAGCCAAGGCACCAGCAGGGTTAAACCCAGATGCAACAAAACCGACAGCCGTTGCTACCACCACTATTAAAGCAGCGTAAATCATTCTAAAGGTTTGTTTACCAGAACTATTTCTTCCGCCACCCAAAAGATTTGGAGATACAATTAACATAGTATCTGGTAATGGTTTTATTTTTTTACTTTCTTCTATAGTAATTGCTTTAGCGTTATAAATAATTACCCAATCGTAATCTTCGGGTAAATCATACAGATAATCATATAATGTTTTATCATTATCCCAAATTAATTTTCCAACTTTTCTTGAAACGTATGGCTCTAAAGGATTGTGAATTACAACAACATCTATATAACGTTCTTTTACTTCTAAAACATTACTCATAATCGTAAGCGCCTAAAATGTTATTCTTCCAATAATCTATACGTTCTATTATAACACTATCGGCTCTATCCCAACAATGAATAAATTGCAATTCATTTAGAATGAATCCTATGTGACAACCAAATCTCCCCATTCTTAAAACTATCAAGCAATGAGGTTTAATATATATATCTCCAAAAGCATTTCGTATAACTCTTGTAGATTCTTCTTTTGTTATTTTATGCCAGCGAGTATCAGCTTTACCAGCTTCCAAATTAACTTTTTTGGCTATTTCAGCAAAATCTGGATTACTATAATATTCTGGAATTTCTTTACCGTGCCGACGGTACATTTCCTTTACTAATCCATAACAATCGTAATAATCCGGGCCTCTTCCACCAAGTTTATAATGTTTGTCTAATAAGTCTCTAAAGTCTATCATGATTGAGGAATCCCCGGAAAACCACCGTAATTTTTAGTGTTATTATGCGCTCTACAACCATTAGAACCTGACAAAGTATAATCACAAGTTTCTAAATCGCCTTTGTAGCCACAATGTTCGCTTTTATAAAGCCAACTACACACTTCTCTATAACAATAACGTCTCGGACACCTTTTATCTAATGGATTCTCGGCTCCTAAAGTAACGTTAATAGCATAATTTGAATTAGAAGTATATAAAATTTCAAATTCTTCTGAAACTTCCGGCGGCTGGTCTAAAGCTCCGGTATTAACGAAAATTACTCTTACTTTAAAACCCGTAGCTCCTTTATATTCTTGAATTGCCGCTTCTACCGCTCTGGTAGCGTCATAAAAAGTTAAAGATAAAGTCGGAGCTTCATCTGCCGTTTTTTTTACTTCTAACTCAAAAGATGTAGCTAAATAAGTATGACCTTGATATTCAATATTTTCTTTATTGTTCACAAAATATAAAGTTTCTATAAATTGGCGAGTACGAGGGTCTGTAACATCTATTTCGATAAGATTTAAAAATGGTTTATTTGAAAATAATTTATTCTTTTCAATTACAGAACCAACACTAAGAAAATTAGCCATTGCTATACCTCTTTAATTGTTATAGAACCACTATCCCAGCGAATCGTTTTACCAGCCCCTTTATATGTCCAAGTAATTTGAGACTTAAATCTTACCAATACTTCTTCCTCAGAAGTTGGGTCTGTCCAATAGAAAGCATCAGAGCCACCCATAACGTCGTCCCAAAATTTATCTAACTCTTTTTTCTGGTCTTGGTGCATATTAGTAAAACCAATGGTCCAAGTTCTTTTAGGTGCAGAAGTATAACGCGGTCTAGTATATTCATAACCACCGTCGGTTTGTAATTCAATAGCTGGGTTATCTTTTACTTCTGTAAATTTAGCCGAATCTTGTAATTCTTGCAAAGGCATTGTTAAAGTAGCCATTATCTCATTGCTCCTGTCATTCCGTCTCTAAAAGAACCGGGTTGATTCATATTCTTCAAAACAACGTCTAAAATCATTTTTTCACCATCGAAACGTGGTTGACTTTGTTGTGCTGTAACTTGTTCTTGTGTATTATTAATTACATTTACTGTTACATTAGCTTTAGAGTTCCCCATAGCCTTCATTTGTTCTTTGGTAAATACTCCTTCGCCCTTTTGTAGTATAGTCGGAACTTCATCAGATTTCAAGCCCGCAACACCCCCGTCATGATATTTTGTTGCTCCAGCAAACATTTCTGGCGTTACCATTCTAGTCATTCCTTCTTTACCAACTATTCCGCCAGTATGATTCATCATAGCGCCGAATATTTTATCATATTCTTCTAAACTACCAAAAGACCCGTTTGCAATAGAATTTTGACTAAAACCCATATCAGAAAAAGCGCCTTCAATTCCGCCAGAGGTTCCGCTCGTAAACATATCCCCCAAGCTACCTAAAAGGCCAAATATACCGCCACTCATATTTCCAGATGTGGTATCGCTTTTTCCAGATTCGTTCATGCCTAGTGCAGACATAGCTGCTTTAGCGAGAGTTGCTTTAATAGTTATTTTAGTTAATTCTTGAATAATAGAATTGGCAAAATTTCTAAAATTAAACTCTCCAGTTTGAGTGAAGTCATATAAAGCGTCGGATAAATTTTCAAATGTACTACTCCATACATCATCTATTTGACGACCAAAATTATTCCACTCCTCTAAGGTTTCTTGTAATGCTGTTTTATGTTTATCCTTCCAATCAGCTTCTGCAAAAGCTCTTTTATCCGCAATAAGCTTATCGGCTCTTAATTTTTCTTCCGCAGTTAATCTGTCGTAATGCAATTCTTTTTTGGCGTTAGATACAACCAATTTTAAATAATCATCAAGATTATCCGTTTTTGAAGCTTGTAAGTTAGCCCAGCCCTGTTCGATTTCATTAGTCATTTTATCTAATGCAATCAGACCTTTGGTGTGTTCTTTAACAGCAACTGTTTTCTCTATAGTAGCTTTTAATTCTTCTCGTTTAGCTTCTGTCAATTTAACTGTCTTGGCATATAACTGACCATATAAAGCTACTTCTGCACTAGTAAGGTCTACTCCTTCTGCTTGTAACTTTTGAGACAATTCTAATTGAGTTGCGTAATTTGTAGCAGTTTCAATAATTTTGTCTTCTGCTTTAGCTTGTAATTTAGAATTAAATGCACTTTTCTGTCTTTCTTCATTTAATTTAGCTAATCTATCGGTAAGCTTTCCTGTTTCTTTGGTTAATATTTCATAAATTTCAGCTTCGTTTTTGCCAGCTTTTTTTGCATTTTCTACAATAACCCTTGCTTGTTCTTCTGCTTGAGCTTTATAAATACGTCTCATATCCGGAGTATCTGCAACAAATTTGTTCTTCTCCGACGCAGCCAACATTTTGGTATATGTTGAAACAAATGTTTTTTGTATTGCTTCTAATCTAGTTCTAGATTCGACAATTCTTAAATCTATTTTATCTAATGCTATATTAGTTTCTTCTACCAAAGTAGTAAAAAGATTTCCAATGGCAGTTACAAGATTATTTCTTAATTTTTCTGGCAAATTACTATTCGCAATAGCATCTTGCGCTTCTAAAATACTAAATTTAATATCATATAATTTTAAATTATATTCGTCTAATAAAGCACTTCTTTTTCTTGCTCTTTCAATAGAATCTTCCTCTTTATCAATTGCTTGACTTTGTTCGGCATACCAAGCTTTTAAGGCATCTCTAGATTTATTTACATCTTCTACTATGTCTTTATAATATTTAGTGTTTTTGCTTGCTTCTATTGCCTTTTGTTCTCTTTGCAAATCAATCATTTGTTGCAAAAGAGGGATTCTAGCTTTTAATTCGTCGTTTTCTTTTTGCAATTGCCAAAGCTCTTGATAACCCTTTGTGTCATTAATACCAATCGCGCCAAGAGCTTTTATTCTATTTTGTAAACCGTTAATTTTTATTAAATTAGATTCTAATTGCTCGGTAACATTATCTAACTCATCTTTAGCGGTTTCATAAGTAGATTTATTATATTCAGAAATTCCCGGCTTACCAGCTTCTATAAGCAGATTCATTTCTTTTAATTCTTTATTTAATTGTTCGACAGCAGCACGTTGTTTTTCTGTTTTAATTGTCCAAGCTTCCCAAGCCACTATTAAACCAGAAATAGCTGTTATTAATACACCTATCGGATTAGCAGCAACAACAGTCCACAAACCTGTTAGTGCTTTTTTTATAATAGCTGTTGATGTAGCGAAAACATTGGCAGCAGCAGAATACTCTACACCCATAAGAGTTGTTACTTCTTTACCAGATTTATAAGTTTCTTTAATATAAGAAAGAAAACCTTTTAAACCTTTAGAAACAACCACGCCACCTGCCGTTGCTTCAACCAATTTAAAACCGCTAGCTATTTTCAGAAATAAATTTTTAGTAACAATAATATTAAATATCCAAGCAATTTCTTTGCCTAAACTAGCTATAAGCCCAATTAAAGGAGACATAGCATTTAAAATAACATTTAATGTAGCAGCAATGCTTTTCCCAGCTTCTAAAGCTTCTGGAGAATCTAAAAACTCAATAAGTGATTTTATTCTTTCTTTAATATTGTCAATTAAACCCGATTTTTCTGCCGCTTCGTTAACAAATAAAGTAAATTCTGTTCTTAATTTAGAAATTAAACCGCTTGCCGTTTCCATCATACTTTGAGCGGCACCACCATATAAGCGAGAAAACTCTCCAAGCATTAATGCTATAGCAGATTTACTTTCTACAACACCTTTAGAAATTAAATTAGTTAATTGTCCAACCGACATACCAGCGGCGTCAGCCATTGCTTTCATAGCAGTTGGAACAGCTTCACCTAACTGTTGGCGTAATTCTTCCATAGAAACAACGCCTTTACCCATCATCTGTTGAATAGCAACACCAGCACGTTCTAATTCTTGTCCGCTACCACCGAAAGCCGCAACTGCGTCAACTAAAGCATTTAAAGAACCGTTAGCTGGTTGAAGCCCTACTGTATCGAATTTAATAAAAGCATTTTGTAATTCGGAAATAGCAAATGGAGCATTTTTAGATAAATTTAATAAATACTCCATTTTCTCGTTAACTTCTTGTAAACGAGCAACGGGTTCTGTCTGTTTAGACAAACCCTCCATTAATTTTCTTAAACGTTCAAATTGAGAAGATACACCAAGAATACTACCATAAATATCGGTAGTAACCATTTTTAAGTTAAGAAAAGCAGCTCTCGCCTGACCAATTACAATCATCCAATCTCTAAGATGAGTAACCATGCCTTTAGTTGATTTCTCAACTTTAGTTTGTTGTTTATACAGCTTAGACATAGCGTCTGTTTGCTTTTTTGTAGCCGTAACAGAAGCCCTGAGCAACTGATTCATTTCTGAAAATTGAGTGTTTAACTGGTCAAAACCCTTTGCCACAGCTTGAGCATTGGATTCAAACATAATTACAACATCAGCTTTAGAAAAACCACCAGTCTTAGCCATATCTTATTTTCCTTAACTTCTCTAAACCTTTGCGGTCTAAGGTTTCTTGTCTTGTATCATATACAATTGGATGTCCAAATGCTTTCTGCGCATTTGAAACGAATTTATCAACTTGCTCTTTAGAGGCTCCAAAACTAGGAACAGATAAGGTATGTAAATCTTCCGAAGCTCTTATTCTATCTATTTGTTTATACAAAGCCCAGAAAGACTTTAATGGCATTGCGATAACGTCTTGAAAACTCATACGGTAGAATCGAATAAAATTTCCTAATATATATGCAAAATCTACCGTATGAATGACGCTACCGCCATTTAGTTTCCCATTTCAGTCTCAACTTCTTTCGTGTCCTCGTCGGCTTCTTGTACAAATTTAGCCAGAGCCATCAACTGCGGAATCGTCATTTTTTCAATATCTTCATCCGGCATATCAACGCATTGTTTGATAGTCGAAACTGTTAATTCGTAAATATCAGACGGATTAACGTCTTCTCCCAATTCCTCAAACTTCTGTCTCTTATTAAGAATTTCGATATAAGCGCCGACACCTAAAGGTCTAATATCGTATGTCTTGCCTTCATATTGAAACTGTTTTTGAGCTTTAGTGGTAAATTCATCCAGATTAATAAATTTTGACATTGTGTTTCCTCTGTTTGTTAAAAGTTGGGGGCGATGACCGCCCCCTAATTAAATTAGAGAGAAGTCCCCTCTTCCTCGATAGGCGCACCTACATAGAAAAGAACATCTTTTCCGTTAATTTTCTTCGGATAGCCTTTAAATTCAGTCGGATATGTACGTTCTTGGTCCATCATGTAGGAATAGTTCATACCGCCAGCAACACCAGCAGCCGGAATGACGAAATCGTCAGAATAATCGTCATCGGCATTGGCAATCGGGTGCAGTCTTAACTGTTTAGCAGACTTCAACAAAGAAGCGCCAACGGCGTTAGTAACTTCTACACGTTCAGCACCATTTGCACCGCCAGCTAAATTCGGAGAAACTGTTAAACCTGTAGAATTTGTAGCCATTGTAAATTTATTACCTGCTTCACCGGTTGTTTTATAAGTAACAACAATTTTCGATTCAACAGATTCGTCAATAGCATATTCGGCAACAGCAACTTTCGGCTCACTAGAAGCGCTAAGTTTTACTTGAATAGCCGCAGCAGTAGCATTAGCGCCTGAACCAATAGCAATATCGTTATCTAACGAAGCGCTATCTTTGAACGTATAAGTAACACCGTTAATTGTTAAAGTTTCATCTGCGGTCGGATTAGTATTAACAGCGATTTCACCAGAAGCAGCAACAGCGCCGTCATTAACTAAAGAAGCTCCCGGCATGATACGTTCCAGATTTTCCTTTGTTGTTTCAGCCAAAGGAGCGGAAACAGTAACAGTACGACCAGTAATGTATTCGTCGATTGGAGCTTCACCGAACTGGTCTACAGTAACTTCATAAGTAGAAGTTTCTACGGTAACTTCAACGCCGCCTTTAGTATAACCAAGGTCTACTCCATCATAAGTAATCTTACAAGGCCCTAATTTTACGTTTTCCGTATTAGATTGTTGTATTTCAGACATTTATTTTAACCTCTTGCAAAAGATTCGTTATCTACATAATTTAGGGCAAAATTTATGCTCCCCTCTAACATATTGCCTTCCATTCTAGCATAGATTTGCGGCAATCGTTTAGCATAACATTGATTAACCCAAATATTATCAACTTGTTTACTCTGTTCTATTGTCAATGTTTCCATTATATTATACGCTATTTGCCTAGTCGTTTCAAACTTTTTATTGCGGACAATAACCTGAAAACCAGAGTCGTTATAATACTTAGGAAGTTGTGGGTCTACTGTATTTCCATAAGTTTGTTCCAGAATTAAAATTCCTTCGTTTCCTTCCGGCATTGTATTAACAAATATGGTTTTACCAATCTTTCCATATTTATTTTCTTCTAATATTTTGGCAATAGTTTCTATTTTAAACATTTTCAAAAGTCTTTCGTATTTTTCTTTTAGTAGCGTCTCGCACTAATTCTATACACTCCTCTTCTTTATCATTAGCTGCTCGCTCTAAAAATTTTCTACCAACTATATGACCGTTGGCTTTTTCTTTTTTAATAGATTCTGGCCCTAAATTATAAACCGATTCGTGCATAGCCACACCATAATCATAACCGTCTGTTGGGTTAATGGCATTAAAAGTTACGGTATATATAGCAACATCGGGGGCAGAAGAAACTTCATTAACTTTATGAGAAGCTTCCAATTCACCAGTTAAAACAGGAGCGTTTTCTTCCGATTCTTTTTTGACTATTTCCGCTGCTTCTTTAGTTGCCGCTTTAATTGTCGGATTAATAACTTGTCTTGTAGCTCTTAACCTAACTACCAAATTCTTTAATCCTGTAACTTTTAAGGTCATAAAATTACTCCATCACATTCATAATGGTCTAATTTGCCATAAATGTTTAATCGAGGGTGCTTTTTTGTAATAGTAATTGTATATCCCCAGATTTCGACCTTATCACCCTTTTCAACCTTACAGTTTGACTTAAACAAGATTTTAGCGTCTACAGTGTCGTCTATAGCATGACTTTTAGAAGCGGCAATATCGCTCCGTACAGTCGTTTTTTCGTCTGCTCCGATAAGTTTCACTATGGCACATCGAGTTAGCTCTCCACGGCCGAATTTTGGCTCTCCAAAGGTATTATAACCAATATTTTTATATAACAAGCAAGTTGTATTCGGAATAAAAGCCATTTAGTCCTCCACATAAGCCAAACTTCTAACGTTTGGATGAAAAATTTTATCTTTCAAATCTGTTTTGATATAATCAGATATTAAGAAACGTTTATATGTTTCGCCTAATTCATTAAGTGTATAAGCCCAAGTTTTGCCATTATTATAAGCGCCAAACAATTTCATATCGTTATAAAAATCAATTAATACTTTTCTTATATCTTTTCTAAATTTTTCAACTAATGAAATTTTTCTTTGGGCAGCGTCTGTAATTGTATTGTGAGAATATTTTAACAACCGCAATACTTTGGCTGATTTAGAACCAAGAACCATGCTTTTGGCATTATGAATATGTTTTGCCAATAAAAGATTTATATTTTCAGATATTTTCGCATTAAGTTTTGCTGAATAAATAGAAAAAATTTTTTCTGCCGATTCACTTGATTGCCAATTATTTTTAATAGCTTCATCGGTTATTTTAGCTAAAAAATCATTATTAACCAACGAATATTCAGCAATAATTTTTTTCGCTTCTTCACGCGATTTCATAACGTCAGATAAATTATATATTTTATCTTTTTCAAGATTAGATTTGACATCAAATAAATTAACCAAAGCTTCAAACTGTTTAGTAATTTGTTTTACTTCCGAATCTATATCTAAAATGTTCATGACGACCTTGCTATTCTCATTTTTCTAACAACATAACCGCTTAAAATATCCATAACATCAGAAGATAAATAACTAACGTATGTATTACCGGTTTTAAACATCTGTGACGTTTCGCCAATAGTATAAGAAAGAATGTTATTACGTTTCATTTCTTCTGCGGCATTATAACCACTTACAGAATTGGCTTCTACTACCTGTGCTCTTTTAATGGCATCAACAAATGCGGGGTCTAAAGCCTCAAATTCTTCAACAGTTAAAGAATTAAGATTAGAAATTTCAACAGTATCTTCACAAGTTTCGCCCGGAATGATAAAGTTTAATTTACCTATTTTTTTATAAGCGGTGATTAATGCCGATATTTTATCTTCGGTTGGAACAAGCTCCCAATCTTGTAAACCAGAAATTTTTGCGGCTGTTAATTGCGCTTCGCCATAAGTTTGATAAGAATTAACCATAGGTGTTAATTCTACAGTACCCACAAGCAAATACTCAATAAATACAATAGAGGTTGAATTTGAATCTGTAATGTTCAAAATCACCCGTCTATAATCTAAATCTTTGTTTTCTTCGATGTTGTTATATTGAGCTTCTATTTTCCAAGATAAAACGTTTTCTTCTACAGGTTCGTTATTATCTTCATTTTCGGCTTGTGTAGTTTCTTCTGGCGGCGTAGGTTCTTCACCATATAAAACCCCCGATGTTAGATTTTCTCCCTTGGCGTTTACTAACTGCCAAGTTACTTTAGTGACATCGGTATAACCATTTTCTTCTAAGTTATAGGTTAAAACGCAATCTGTTCCAGCCGCAAATTTTTCCATTTTAATCCTCTATATCTGTCTCATCTTCATAATGAGGTATAATCTTCGATTGTTTTGTTCTTTCTTGTCTGTCTAAGATTTTATAAATCAAAGAAGAAATACTGTTGGATGTAACACCAAATTGAACAGCAATATCTCTCAAGCCACTAATACCTTTTTCGTCAGCAATCTTCTCTAATTCTTCTTTAGTGTAGATTTTGACTTTGGGAGTTTTTGCTTTAGCTTCTTTCGGCTTAATAAAATCTAAGGGTCTCTTATTTTTTTCTTTTTCCAGTTCTTTGATTTCTTCTACTGTCAAGGGGCGAGATTGTTGTCTATATGGCGATTCCATATTCTTTATACTAATAATTTTATCACATTCAGAGGCGTCACTACCATCTAAAAATTTAGCCCCTACAATACTAGCAATTCGATTCGCTTCAATAGGGTCAACATCTGTCTCAGATACACCATTAACCCAATTAATAGAACCCAATTGACCAGTAAAATTAACAAATTGTTTTCCGATAAGTTTAAGTTTCATTTCGTACTCCATAATAAATAATAGGATTATGCGTTTCCACATAATCCTATTATACACTTTTTTCCTATAAAATCAAGGATTAGATAGCGACGTTTTTCATCATCGCCAAAGCGTGAGTAGCTTTCAGAGCAGTACCAACGTACCATTTAACACGGGTACGAGTAGCGTCTTTATTCTGAACAGTACCGATTTCTTCAACTACGATACCAGCGTTATCACCACCGTAAATACCGTGAACACCGTTGACTTCGTTGAAGCGAGCAGCATAAATGTTAGCACATTTTACTTTAGAATCTTCGGAGCCAACTTCATATTCAGGAATGAAATCGTTACGCAAAATAGGAACGCCATTGTGAGTTAACATCGGACGACCAAATTCTTCCAACATTAAATCAACCGCTGTGTTACCACCGGCAGCACGCATTAAAGTACGGAAAGCGCGAATATGCTCGCCACGCATGATTAAGCAATCAGCGCCCAGCGGAATCTTATCCAGCAATTCATCCAATAATGTTAATGTTAAGGAAGCAGAAGTTGTTCCGTCACCAGCAGTTAAAACTTGGTCAGCAACACACAGTTTTTCTAAACCGTCAAATTGTTTAGAGTTGGTGTTAGAGTCACCAGTAATCAAGGTTCTCTTGAACTGACGAGCCAAGCCTTTAGCTTTTTCCAGAATCTGAATAGCTTTCTGGTTGTTGGTATCACCCATAGTTGTTTGTAAAAACTTATCTACGTCAACGTCACCAGCGATGATTTTTAATGTCGTGGTAACTTCATCAAACGTAGCTGCGCCTTCCGTGATAGCTTCGTTCGGGTCTACGAATGGAGCTTCACTAATAGTTTTCTCACGGTTATAGACATAAGCCTTTCCGTTGACTCTCATAAACGGGAAAATGGCAAAAAGGTCATCACGGTCGATGATTTCCTCAATAACGCCAGCTTCCAGCATATTGTTAGACAACTTTTCAGCTTCTACTTTCAGTAATGGCATTTAAATACTCCTACTATATAGTTAGTTGTTTTTCTATATAATTATAGCACATCACGAAAGCGCTATGCTATAATTATTTTTCATTATTCAATCCTTGAAGAATCTTTTCATAAGTTGACATTTTCTGCTTTAATGCTTCACCATTTCCGGTAATATTTACATTAGAGCCAGCGCCAACATGAGCTTTAGATTTCAACAAAGTATTTTTGTCTGGGTCTTGACCAACAATTTTCTCGATAGCTTTATCAAATTCTAAATTGTTGCCATTAGCGTCGACAAGTCGAACTCTATTACTAGAGCCTTTAGGAGAATTATAAGCTACAAGCTCTCCGTTCTCCACTTCAAAATAAGAACCATATAAAACTTTTGTTTTATTTGGAGATAAAACCAAATTTTCACGAATATACTTTGATTCCTCAAATTTATTATTCATAAATAAAGTTTCACGTTCCTTTTTGTTGTTTTCTAATTCCTCTTTTAAAGCAGTAATCTGGTCATTCAAACCTTTAATAACTTTGTCGTTTTCTTCGACCATTTGCTTTTTAAGAGCTTCCCAATTATTTTCTTTCTCTAATTTTTCTTTTTCAGCAGCAGCGGCGGCCTCTTCGGCATCTTTCTTTTCTTTCAATAAACGTTTGGCTTCGGAAGCGTCAATTCCTTCATATTCTTTCAACTTTTCCTTTTTAGCCATAACTTCTTTTAATAAATCGGCTTTCTCTTTTTTTAATTTTTCAACTTCTTCATTTACAGAAGTGTTTTCATTATTTTTGTCTGTTTCTTTGGTCTTTTCTTTTTCTTTGTCTTTATCGTCCAAAGCCTGTTTAATTTTATCTACCGGAGCTGTAATCTGGGGTTCACCACCATTGTTATCCGAATTATCATTATCAGTAACAACTTCTACTTCTTCCGTAACTTCAACATCGTTACCGTTTTCATCTTTAACAATTTTAGTGATAGTTTTTTTTGTCATTTTATTTTACCTTTCTCTTGGCTAATCTTTGTTGCACCACAACTAATCTTTGTTGACTTTGTATAAAAATCGCCAGTTATCTTAGACGATGTTTATATCATATCCTATAATATAGAAGAAAATCAACTATTTTTGTCTGTTTTATCCGTTACCTGCCCTTGTCTTGAACCTGTAGCGGTTTTTTCTACTTTTTCGGCAGAAGATTCGTTTTTATCTTTTGCCGATTTGGTCATAAGATTTCGTACATTATTACCTTCGCTTCTACTCATCGTTTCAGTAATTTCTACAACATCTTGCGGCCAATTTTTAAGACTGCTCTCCATTTTCTTAATTAAATCTTCTTTCAATTGAGGGAACAACTTATTAATTACGACTTTCATTTGTTCTCTGCGTACATCAAAAGGAGCATCTAATAAAGTTAATTGAGAAGCAATTTCAAATTCATCATATAATCCTTTAACATCAAAGTCTTCGGAATATAACACATATTTTTTATCCATTAATTCATTTTCTTTTCCGTGCCACTTAGCAACTAAATGAACTATTTTGTTTTCGGCGTCTTCTAAATTTCTTGCTTTGCAAGCCAATAAAGTATTAATTTTTTCAAAATCATACGCCTTGGCAACGCCAGAACTATTGTCGATACCAACCGAATTATCTTGTTTTGTTCTTTCTCCGGCCATACCAATACTGTTATATATCTCTCCGATAATTTTGTTAATAACATCTAACAGAACTTGAGCTTGTTTCGGGTCAGGAGAAATATATTCCGGCTTCATGCCAGCCGTTCCGTCAAAAGTAAATACCGATTTAGTACCCATTTCAACAATTTTATTATACCCATCTTCTCCCTCTGGCAAAGCTTGAGAAGGAACAATCAACTGGCTAAATGTTTGGTCTTGAATAATAACATCTAAGTTTGATAAATAATTGGCAACAGCCCTATCTAAATAAGCAATATCAGAAATTAAAGGAGTTGAACTATAGATGTCATCGCTTTGAGTTCCGTCTACCGGAATAACCGGGACAACACCCAAATTATGTATTCCAGATGTTATTTTTGCAGCACCCAAAACGCCGTTTCCGGTAGTTGCATCTCCAGAAAACTCTATTAAATGCCACTCTTTTCTAGTCCATAATCTAAATCTTTTAATAATTTTTCCGTCAGAATTAAACGGGTCTGAATCGTTTCTAAACGGTTCATAAATTAAAATCCAATTTAATTCGCCAAATTCATCATAACTTAAATCTAAAACGTGCTGCGGCTTAACAATATAAGCATAAGTTTTGAAATCTTGATTTTTTTCATCTTCAACATTAACGATAGCGCCATTAGCTTTTGAATCGACCACAACATAAATTCTTCCAAAAATAGAAGTATTTCTGTCAATAGATTTAGCTAATCCATCAATGTTTCTGCCATAGATTGTCGTATTTTTCCAGAAATCTTGAATAAATTCTGGTGCATCATCGCTTCTTACAACATTTGTCTTGAAAATATATTTAGTTACAGCGTCCACAACTTCTTTGGTGTGATTAAAACGATAAGCACGTTTAATCCTCGCCTGATAGCTTTTCGGGCCTTCTTTAGTATATTTAAAAATGTTGTGTTCAAACCATTTAGGGCCACCTTTATAAGTAGATTCGTAAAAATCTGCTCTTTCTTTTAACTCATTATAAAAGGGGTGTCGTCTTGCAACTAAAGCACTATAATCTAATGGCATATAAAATCTCCTAATTGCCTATATTATACAACAAGCTAAATCGACATTGCAATATGTATATTTGAGCGAACAGGGTTAGTATATTCAATACAATAGCCAATAGCATCAGTAATGTGTTCTTTGTTCTGAGTCTTATCTACTTCTTTAGAATTTTCTTTATAGAGAGTTTGCTCAAAACTATCAATTAAATGCTTGCAATTATCATTAATAAACAATCTAACCGTACTATCTGCGCTTTTAAGCATTTTATTAACGGCGTTAATTCTGTCTTGAACCGCTGGGTGTTTCTTCCGAAAATAGATTTTCTTAAATCCCTTTTGCCGTAAAATATCTATATCTGTTTCTCCTCGTGAAGAATTTCTATAATTGGCGGCAGGGTCTGGAAATATACTAATCTGATTCATATATCGCCAATAGCGTCTTTCTATTTCATCTGCCATTTCAGTTGTTGAAGAATTATATAAAAAAATTTCATCAACTGCCCATAGCTCTCCATTATATTGCGGTTGCAAAATTACTGCCGTCATAGGGGTTACGTTGAAGTCCATTCCAACAAATATAGGTTTATTTGGAACAAATTTATACATAGAGCCGGTATGTATTCTTCTATCAAACGGAAAATATACTCTACCGGTCATCGTCTCGAAACAATTATAATTCAATAAACCAGAATCTAACACATAACTAGAATCGGGGCTACTAACCTTAATATTATAAACTTCTTGTTGTGGTTTTAATTCTTTTTTTATAATTAAAAGTTTTAAAGTTCTGGTGAATTTATTCCAACGTTGTGCAAGCCATTCCTCATACTCAACAAAGGGTGCTGATTGGTTTGTGATATTACGGGCCTGCTTCTTGCTCATAACATATCTATTTTTTAACCAATAATACTCTGCTCTACTTCCCGCAGGAATTCCTATCGGCGTGTATTCTAAATATTCTGCATCTTTTAATTGAACTTGCCCTAACTCGGTGTTTTTGACTTTGTGATTATAACTTGCAGAAAAAGTTTCTCCATTCTCTAAAGTAACTTCTATAATATCTTTAACACCAGTATAACCACCATCTAACACTTTTATTTCTTCCAAAACGCCAGAATCATTAAGATAATTTAATTTATCTCCGGCTTTTAATTCAGAAATGGCTTTAGATGTTCCGTCAAACAATCTAACTTGTGTATTTGGTAAATGACAAGCATTAAATTCTTGGTTAAATACCTTTTCGTCCATATCTCTTTTAGCCGCTTCTATTTCTTCTGGCGGAATAAAAGGAGAAGTCATTGTTGGAAACTGCCAAGAAGCCCATAAACCATTTTTTCTATTAACTGGTTTTTGTCCTTCTTGATAAACGTCATATAACCAGTTAAAACCTTTGGGAGTACCAATAATTAAAGCGCCACCTTGTTTATCTGACAAGGTAGGTCTTAAAACTGTTGTCCAAGTTTCTTTTTTAATGTCTTGTGCTTCATCAATTACCAAAAAGTGCAAACCTACACCACGGAGAGAATCCGGTTTATCGCAACCTTTTAATTCTATTCTTGAGCCGTTAACCAATTCAATAAACTGGATAGTTTCATTTGACTTTCTAATCCACTTTTTAGGGATTATTTCAATCAAATCAAGCCACATAATAGATTTACACATACCATAAGTTGGAGCTACATACCAAACTAAAGACTTTGCTCTACTTGCGGCAGCTTGAACTAAAGATACGGCAGCTAATTTTGATTTTCCCCAGCGTCTACCGGCAACAATAACTTTAAAACGAGATTTAAAGTGCATAACTTCCTTTTGACCGGGATGTACATTAAAAACTAATCTATCTTTAGACATTTTCTTTCTCTAATTCCATTTTTAATTTTTCCAAATCAAATTCTTCTTCTTGCTGTTCTTCTAATTCAGCGTTATTCTGAAATCTCGTTCTTTTATGAATTTCTTTCAGTTTTTCTTCGGTTAAGTCCTCAATAACCAAATTAGGAATCGAATCTTCTTCTTGATTTTCATCAATGTTAAGAGAACGCCACCTTTGTATCATAACGTTATTCAAACCAACAGAAGCGTCTTTCAAAGCTTTTATTCTCGCACTTATTTCTTCGACAATTTTCGGAGAATCGCTAGTAATTAACTTTTGAACCTCTTTACCTATTGCCATACCGACCATTCTGGCCCAAAGCAGAGATTCGTTTTTACTAGTTTTTACATCTTTGGCGTATTTTTCTTTTTCTTGATTATATTCAGAATCAATCTTTTGTTTTACTCTTTCAACGATTTCTGCCCCAGAAATACCCTTTTGAGCTTTATTGGCTTTTAATATCTTAATAACCGTTGGAACAGAAATGCCAAATTTTTTTCCTAATTCTTCTTGAGTATAGTTACCACTTTCGTACATGGTAACCATTTCTACGATGTCTTGTTTTTTTAACTTAATCGGATTGTAATTATCATTTGCCATTTATAAATTCCTTATAATGCCCTGAAAGCATCAGATAAAGGTTGATATAAAACCCTCAATCGTCCCCTTCTTTGCTCTCTACCAGCTTTGCGAATTAATTCTCTTTCAACCAAAAACCTCAAACTAAATTGAAGACTTTCCTTTGTGGTTGTATAATCTATTTTTTCTAAAATCTGGTCAATATCGCACAATGTACCGTCAATATTGCCTTTAATGATTACTCCTAAAAGGTTTTTTTGTTTCTCAGTTAATTTAGTTCTTTTCTGCATAGTTCCTCACAATTTCAAAGGTGTTCTTGTGTCTTGATTATCAAAAGCCAATACGGGGATTTTATCCGGCAATTCTCTATCGTAATCCGGATTCTCATAAATTCCGTATAATGGGCTGGCTAACACTAACTGCTGTAAATATTTTAATAAACGTTCTGGGCCAAATTTATATACTCGTTTGGCTTCTGCAAATCGGTGGTCACCTGTTTGTTCCATGGCAGAAGAACGTTCATAAAACTCTTTCATACGTTCTATTTTTTGTTCTTGCATTTCTGGAGATAAAGAACGAAATTCATTTAACATATCCACATAATTTGCGGGATTGCTTTTAAACTCCTTCTTGAAAAACTCCATTCCTTTGTCATAAAAATTGCTTCTCATTGGTTTTACAAATTTAAAACCAGCTTTGGTTGCAAACATATTATATTTACTCATTGAAGATTGAATTTCAATATATTTTATATTTTCCATTCTTGAAGCAATATTCTGAAAACGATAACCCAACCCAATTCCTCTAAATCTTGTGTCCAAAACTAAACGAGAAATAATCCGCATATTTTTGTTAATCCATTTAGCTCTCATTTGGTTAGTTATTCTGCTATTTCCGCCAGAACCAAGCTTCGGAAAGATTAAATGTCTTTCTTTAAGCAATAATTTTGGAGAAGACATTACCAATACGCCTATGGTTTCTCCATGCAAAGTTAATTTATAAAATTTTGGACCTACCGGTAATATATGGGCTTTATAATGGAGGTTTCTCAATAAATACCAATCTTCTATAGTACCCTTTTCAACCATTATATCTTTCATAATGGTAAATGTAGGTTTTGGATTCGGATTTCTCTTAATTACAAGCTCTTCCATTTATCATTACCTTATCTTGATATGTTTTATAAATCTCTAAATCTGGAGCTAATTCTTCTTTTAAGTCAGTGTGAGTTGTTGCAACTATTAATGTTTTACCTAATTTTCTTGCAACTTTTTGCATATTAAATGCTACTGCCTTGGCGGTAACTCTATCTAAAACAGCTCCAAATTCGTCAGCAACCCAAACATCGGCATCTTCTTCTATTAATTTTGCAAGCTGTAATCTATACCTTTGACCGTCAGATAATTCCCCCGGCTTTCTAATTAAGATATAAGCGTCATTTATTCCGGTTTTAGATAGCAAATCTATAGCTTCGTGCATACCCCTACCTACTTGGTCAATAACCGGCTCTGTGGGGCTAAAAACGACACTTTCGATGTTGGCAACTTTTTTACCCGTTTTTTGCATTTCCAAAGCTAGTTCTTTTAATAAAACCGACTTTCCAGAACCAGATTGCCCGTTAATATAAATTACATCACCGTCATTTACATCAATCTGAATATTATCATAAAGAACAAACTTCTTGTCATCTAAGCCCAAACCAAACGCTTCGGCAACTTCTATTACCCTATCTGTGCATTTTGTTTGAGTTTCAAAAGATTTATTAATCGTATAAATCATTTAAGCTCTCCGTTTTCGACTATTGCTCTAATAGCTCTGCAAAAAGATTCGTTCGGTTCAGCCCCATATTTAATGGTTGCCATGTCAACAAACTTAGTAATATCGAAAGCACTATTCGCGTCTATTTCTTTGAATCCCAAAGCTTTGGTAATATTTATTGTATTACTTTCTGCTACTTTTTCTTGTGTTTCTTCATCATATTCATTCATTGCTTGTTCTATATTATCAACAAACTCGCCTTCAATATCTATGTTATCAATAGAAAAATTAAGTTCTCTTTCGTCAAAACCCAAGCTTTTAAAGTCAAAGTCGTTAGATAATCTTTCAAGTTCTGCTTGCAAACCCTCAATATCATACTCAGATGAAGTAACTCTATTGTCTGACAAACGAGCTGCATCAGCCTCTTCTTTAGTTAAATCGTCTCGAACAATAACCGGAACTCTATCTAAACCTAATTTTAAACAAGCTAATCGTCTGCCATGCCCTTTAATTATCACATTGTCTTTGTCAACTACAATCGGCTGGTCAAAACCAAATTTTTTAATATTATTAGCCAATTTTTCAATTTGTTCGTCGTCATGAATTTTTACATTACTGTCATAAGGGATAATTTTATTAATCTCTACCATACGAACTGGAAAATTATCTTTGCTCATTAAACACCTCTAGTTGTATTTTTTAAATATCTTCTAATAAAAATTAATTAAAAAAAGAATTAAGTAAAATCAATAAGATAACACATTGTAACAAAATGTTACCAAGAATCTTTTCCACTTTGGGCTTAAAAATGTGTTATATATAATATAATTCACTTCCGGAGGAAGGGAATCTCTTATATCTTTCAAACCTACTTTATTATTCTTCTTCATCATAATTTTGTTTTGTATTTTGTTGTTTGTACATTTCAAAGTAATCCGAATCATCTTTTTCTTCGTAAATAGATTCATTAAACAGAGAATTGTAAAAAGCTGCTTCGGAATTAATGATTGTTCCGGCGCGGCAATTATCAAATACGGGTTTATCTTTACTTGCCATAATTGTCTCCAAATAACAAAGCTAACAAAGCATTTCCGGCGTTAACTAAAGAATCGCCGTATTCTGTATTCAGCTCTTGCTCTTTATTTTTAATTTTGTTGTTTAAATCTTGTAAAAATTCTAAAGGAATCTTGAATTTTACAATCGCGTGGGTTTCCGGTAATTTTTGGACAAAATTATTTTCTGTTTCGTCTGAATCTTCAATTTCGGAATTTTCTTCAAAAGAGGGGATATTATCTAAATCAATTTCATCAGCTTTAAAGATTCCTTCAAAGTCTTCCAAGGAATAAGGTAAAACTTCCAGTAATTCGTTCGGAGATTCTAAAGAATTAATTAATTCTTGTAATTCAACAAAGTCATCGGAACCATAACGACCATTATCTATTAAACCCATTTTCTTGGCTTTATCATCGGATATGTTACCAAGATTAATAATAGGGATTTCAGAGATTCCGTTACGAATAGCAGATTCAACTCGGTGTTCTCCGCCAATAATTTCTAATTCGTCATTAACTGTTCTACATAAAATTGGTTTAAATAAACCATATTCTTTTAATGATTTATCTAGTTTTTCTTCGTTTTCAATAGATACCTTGTTAGTATTCCATTGATTCTTTTTTAACTTTTTTGGGGAAATATAGGTAATACTTAACATTTTGCTTTACTTTTAGTTGATTTTGTGTTACAACTCCTTATATTAACAGATATAAGGGCCTGAATCAAGTGCTTATACAAATAGCTCACAATGCTGTAAATGCTAAACTTTTAACCGAAAATAAAGAACTAAAATATACCTTATCAGAGTTGCTTAGTTATCAAGTTTCTGGCTATGAAAATATGTCCAATTTTCAAAATGGAAATTGGGACGGTAGAAGCTCGTTCTTTAATTTTAAAAAATCAACCTTTCCGGCTGGTTTTGTACTTATGGTTAAAAGTAAATTTGAGCAAATGGGTCATCAAGTACAAATTATACGGCCAAAAGTCCCCGAACCTATCGGCGACCCGGAAATGAAAGTCGATTCTTTTGGCAGAACGCCTGAATATGAATATCAATATAATGCTGTAGAGCGTCTTTTAAAAATGCGACAAATGATTGCTCGCGTAGCTACCGGTGGAGGCAAGTGTTTAGGAATCGACACCCCCGTCTTAATGTACGACGGAACAATAAAAAAAGTTCAAGATGTTGTTGTTGGCGATAAATTAATGGGGCCAGATAGTCAACCTAGAAATGTCTTATCTGTAACTAAAGGTCAGAGTAAATTATATAAAATTATTCCTACTAAAGGCGATTCGTATGTGGTAAACGACGCTCATATATTAAGTTTAAAATCTACTACACATCATAATAAACCCAAAGGTGAAATTATTAATATTAATGTAGAAGATTTTATTAACTCCGGTTCGTATTTTAAGCATACGCACAAAGGATGGAGAACCGGAGTTGATTTTAAAGATAATTATGACGGAGAAATCGACCCGTATTTTATAGGATTGCTAATAGGTGACGGCACTATTAAACATACTGTTTCTTTATGTACAGCAGACCAAGAAATAGTTGATTATGTTACTCAACAAGCCAAAAAGCATAATTTAAAAATTACAAAATGTTTTAAAAAAAATAATAAAGCTAGTATGTATTATTTTTCAAATGGTTTAATTGGTGGTAAAGAAAATTATTTAATGAAACAACTCAGAAAGCTTGATTTAGAAAAAACAGGAGAAAATAAATATATTCCTCACGTTTTAAAGACTTCAAGTAAAGAAAATAGATTAAGGTTGTTAGCTGGTTTAATAGATTCAGACGGATATTATGGTAATAATATTTATAGTTTAACATTTAAAAGCGAAAAGTTAATTGACGATTGTATTTTTGTAGCTCGTTCTTTAGGTTTTTCTGCGTATAAATCAAAACACTTAAAAAAATGCTATAACACAGGAGCTGTTGGAGAATATTATTCTGCGCATATTTCAGGCAATATAGATATAATACCCACTATTTTACCTCGTAAAAAAGCTCATGTTAGACTTCAAAAGAAAGATGTTTTGGTTACCGGCATAAAAGTAGAAGAAAATGGATTCGGAGATTACTATGGATTTGAAATAGATGGAGACCATTTATTCTTGTTAGGAGATTTTACCGTAACTCATAATACTCGCGTAGCGAAATTAGCCATATCTCGAATCGGCAGAAAAACGTTATTTTTAACTACACGCAAAACCCTCATGTATCAAATGAAGAAAAGTGTAGAAAGTACAATGAATGTTGAAGTTGGAGTTATTGGCGATTCTGTTATGAATGTCAAACCGTTTGTTAATGTGGGAATGGTTCAAACAATTGCGGCAAATTTAAAAAGTCGTACTATTCAGGAAGAAGTTGTCAGACTAAAAGAACTGGAACATAATAAGTTTGAAAAATTAATTGCGGAAAAAGACAAAATTTTAACAAAACAATTAAAATTAGGTCATATCACATTACAAACAAAGTTTAAAATTTTATCTGATTTCAAGAAAGAATTAAATTCAAAGACCAAAGATTTAGCGGTTTTACAAAGGGCTGCAACTATTAACTGTAAAATAATGAATAGAAAAAAAGCAGAAATGGAAAAATTACTATCTACTTTTGAGTTTGTTATTGCAGAAGAAGCTCACGAATCGGGCGGCAATGAATATTTTGAAGTAATGCAATATTGTACTAACGCCCATTATCGTTTAGCTTTAACCGCTACTCCTTTTATGAAAGATGACGAAGAAGCCAACATGAGACTTATGGCTTGTTCCGGCATTATCGGCATTGTAGTTACAGAAAAGGAGCTTATTGACAAAGGCATTTTAGCAAAACCGTATTTTATGTTTATTAACAATGCCAGACCTACCGGTGTTTTCCCTACAACGAATTATGTTAGTGCTTATGAAAAAGGAATAGTTAAAAACAATATTCGTAATGATGAAATCGTAAAATGGAGTAAATGGAGTACCGATAGAAATCTTCCTGTTTTAATTTTGGTTAATAGAACCGAACATGGAAACATTTTAAAGGACTTGATTCAAAAACAAGGCTTGAAATGTAATTTCATTTATGGTAAAGATGAAGATGAAGTACGCCAAGAAAATTTGAAAAAATTAGAATCGGGAGAGATAAACGTTTTAATTGGTACAAATATTCTTGATGTCGGTGTTGACGTTCCTTCAATTGGAATGGTTATTCTTGCGGCGGGTGGTAAAGCGGAAGTACAATTAAGGCAACGAATCGGAAGAGGATTAAGAAGAAAGAAAACCGGTAAAAACATTACCTACATCATAGATTTTCAGGATTCGTTTAATCAGCATTTATTAAAACACGCTAAAACAAGACAAGAAATAATTAAAAACACACCGGGATTTGCCGAAGGGATTGTTCCAACTTTTTGTTTTAATTGAGTGAAACTATGAAATTTAGACTTACTTCTGATATTCATGCTGATTTTTGGAAGAGTACACAAGATTTAAATTATATTCTTCCACCAATGCCGGAAGATAAAGACATCACTTTGGTTGTTGCCGGAGACATTGCAACAGCCAAGGATATTATTTTTCCTTTAAGATGTTTATCCAAACGATTTAAAAATGTGGTTTATTGTTTGGGTAATCATGATTATTATAATTCAACTATCAAAAAAACATTGGAATATAATAATCAAATCAAAAATGAGTTGCCGAATATACACCTGTTAGAAAAATCATCTGTAACGATTGACGGGGTTACTTTTGCCGGTGGAACATTATGGACCGATTTCTGTCTGTTTAATACTCCGGCGGCATCTGGTCAGTTATCCGAATATTATATGAACGATTATCGTAAAATAAGACGTGATGATTATAGCAAATTGCACGCCGTTGATACTCGGAGAATTTTTATTGAAACCACAAACTATTTAAAGACACTAAATAATACTGATAAATTAGTTATTGTAACTCACCATGCTCCTTCTGATAAATCAATCAGAATAGATTGGAAAACAAATTCAGCCAGTCCGGCTTATGCTTCTAATCTGGAAGAATTTATTAGAGATTTACAGCCAAAATATTGGCTGCATGGTCATTTACATACTTCTTGTAGATATAATATTGGCAATACAGAGGTTATCTCTAATTGTTTTGGTTATATCAAACAAGAAGAAAATGGAATGTATGATAATAAATTAACTATTGACATTTAATTTTTTATTGCATATATTATATATGCTATCTCATTTTTTATTTGGTAGTTTATAAAATAACAGTTCGATGACGAATCGAACAAAAGTTTCTCGCTCCGGCCAAGAGCGGGAGAGGTGGCCGAAAGCAGGTTTCAAATTTTACTGTAAGGCAACTGATAGGACCAAGGGCCGACTGGCTGAGGTCTATGCTTTCTCGAAAAGCAACTATTAGGGTACGTCGAATAGGGTCGTGAAATCATGAACTAATTTGATAGGCGTTGAAGGTTAAAACCCAGTCCTTCCCTCATAGAGCAGCACAAAGCCGTTGAACAAGTGGCGTGCTGCTCTTTTTTATTGACTTTCCTATATTTTACCGCTAATTTGATTTAAATGTTAATTTTATGATATAATCATAAAGTTCAACTGAACATTGGATTAACAACTCTCGGAGTTTATTTGAGAAAATATATCTTGGCGTTGTTAGTTGCTATATTAGTATTGGTTGTTTCACCACACGAGATACGAGGTAGCACCACTAACTTCGATAGATTTTATAAATACAATGTCATAGAAGAAGTCATTGATACAAGGTTTCGCGAACGAGAGATATTAACCTTAGCACTTAATATTTATCACGAAGCCAGAGGTTCAACCTATGAAGATAAAGTTGCGGTTGCCGAAGTAACAATGAATCGTGTAAGGTCTCCAAAATACCCAAATACTGTTTATGATGTAGTATATCAATACAAACAGTTCTCTTGGACGCTATTTAACAAGCGTACAGAGCCAAAAGAGTATTTAGCGTGGGTAGAGTGCCAAAAAATTGCTTTGGCTGTGTACGACCGAAAAAAGCCGATTATCGTCGATGAAAATGTTCTACATTATGTTCATAATAAAATAGTCGACAAAATAATCTGGGCTAGAAGCTTCAAAAACAGAAAAAGAATCGGCGCACACGTTTATTTATCTTGACACTTGTAATAAAATTTTGTATCTTAAACAACAAGAGGTGCAAAATGAGTGTAAAAATTTCTAGTTTATACGAATTAAAACATGAAATAGCCAAATTAGTTCGTATAATCAAAAGAAAAACTGGACAAGACGCTTTTAACGTCACAATTCAGAATCATCTTGTTGAGCTTACAAAATATATCCGAGAACGTGTAAAAAAGAATTTTAGAGTTAATCTTTACATCTATGATGATGAATATACTTTAAATTATTTTACCGATAATGTAAGATGGACTATCGGTGTATCGGAAGACGGAACAGTAAATTTCTGTTATATAGATGAGGATTTTCCTTTAAAAAAGGGAGTGTTTAAAGTAACAGAAATTTCGGAAGATTTTAATATTATTTTGAGCAGGTTAAATGATAAAATTTGATGTTATAAATAAAATTTTTTCTATCGAGTGCGACACTTGTGGAGAAGAAATAGAATTTGAAGCTGATAATTTTAAACAAGGAATAGCCTTGGCTAAAAAAGACAATTGGTTGATGAAAAATATAAATGGAGAAAATTGTTCTTTTTGTTGCTCAGAATGTAAAAAACGTTATATAGAAATGAATAGTTTCGTAGGATATTGATGAACGCAATTAAATATTTTATAACTGGACTTCTATTTTTTATAACCATGTCTTTATTGGGCGTTTTTATTTATTTATTTTGTAGTAACATAATAGAAGTTTTTATAGTTTGGTTTTGTGCTGTGCTTTGTGCTAATTTTGCGGAATTAACTAGTTTCTATTATAGTAAAATAGGACTTATTAACATGAAAGTTGGAGATTATATATTATTAGCAAAAGATAGCCCCGAAGGTTCGCAAAGAATGGTCGGGGAAGTAGTTCGTTTTGCCAAAGGATTTTATGTTATTTCCGTAAATAAAAACATATTAAAATTAGACCCTAAAACCTTAGATGTTTTTGATAAAAACGGAGACGCTTATAGATTTTGTGGCATAACACAAGGACAATAATTATGAAAGTAACAGAGATGAAACAAAAGTTAAAACAAAATATTTCTTATAAAGATTTTTCCGAAGTAATGTCAAAGAAAACTTATTGTAAAATTATTTACAACACGATTCTTTTAAATCTTTTTATGCTTTGGGATTGCATAAAAGTTTTGTTTACTTGTGTGTTTAATTTAGCTATTTTTCCGTTATCTCATCGGTGGGTTTACAAAGATTTTAAACAAACAAAAGATTGGGATAATATTTACGAAAAATTATCAAAAAATCAATAACCGAATCGCTAATTTGTGATATAATCTCCGTATAGACATAGTTCTTGCGGAGATTTACTATGCAGATTTGAACAGATGCGAGTTTTAATCCCAAAACTAAAGACGCTGGGCTTGGTATAATGATTCGGCAATTAGTTAAGGGCGGCATAAAAGAAACTCGGATAAAACTAAAAGTAAAAGCAGAAGATAATAACCAAGCTGAGTTATTAAGTATTTATTATGCTTTGCAAAACATTAAGGGAACGCCCCCAAAAGAACCCATTTTTATCATTACAGACAGCAAAATCGCTATAGATAGTATATTATACCCAAAAACAAAACAAGATAAATATAGAGAAATTTCAGAGCGAATAAGAGGTATGTTATACTGCAAAAATTGGAAAATATATCATAAAAAAGGTCATACCGGAAATAGAGACCGATATTCTTTAAGACAAGCCTTAACAGATAGATTAGCAAAGCAAGCTAGAGAATAATGGTGCGCCGGGAGTGAATCGAACACCCAATGTTTACCCCAAGGGAACGGATTTACAGTCCGTCGCTAAACCACCGTCTTAGCAGCCGACGCTTTTATTAAAAAATAAAAAATGGTAGGTCCGCCCAGACTCGAACTGGGATTTCGCATAAATCAGATGCTCGCTTGGGTATAAACCAAGTGTCCTAACCATTGAACGACAGACCTACTTAATAAATATGGTGGGCAAGGTGGGATTCGAACCCACAGCGTTTCTAATGTATAGAATTTTAAGTTCTATGTGTTTCTCCAATTTCACCACTTGCCCAAATAAATGGGGGGGGAGATTTATTTAATGTAGACTATCTCCGGAAACTACAACTTCACTCCTCGCTAAGCTAACATAGACATTTTCTATCCTACGACCAATTGTTTCTTTGGTAAGAACCCTGTTAACGTACAGTGGGGTTAAACGAAGTGCCTTGTAGTCGACCATCAGGCAAATGGTTTGGGTGCGGAATCATGGAGTCGAACCCTGATGTTATCAGGTTATGGGCCTGATGTGTAATCCGTTTCACTCTTCCGCGTTGTTCTTAAAAATACTTATAAGCTGTTTTTCTTCATTTGTCAACATATTTTCTTCTAGAATTGTAACAATAATATGGCGTTGGTTATCATAAATCACAGGTAAAATCTTGCCATTATATTTTACAGCCCACCTATTGACACGATTTGTTTGCGGAGATAAAAAAATACAATTTTCTTTTTTCTGTTTAGAAATGAAATTAGAGATTTCTCTAATTTGATGTTCGTTTAAATCTAAGTCATATCTTTGTTTTGCTCTTTTAATCGAGTGATGTATTAAAGCATTTTTCTTGTTTTTTAAATGTTTCATACAGACCTCCTCTATTTAGTTAGAATATCAGAATGTAAAAATTTCTTTCTATATTCGTCAACTTTATCTTGTATTTCATCTTTGTATTTTGAATGAATATAACAATGATGAGTTGGACATAACGGTATTAAATTATCTACTTCGTTGTTATTATGATTTCCGTCGTAATGATGTACAGCAACTATCTTTTCTTCTCCACATATACAACATTTATGCGGATGATTTCTAAAACAAATAATTACATAAGAACATTTTCCTTTAAATTTACAATTTTTATACATTCCATTATTTTCGCCACTTCTAAAATAAGTATTTGAACAAGAATGCGAACAACATATTTTATTTCTAGCTTTTTACCCGCATTTGTATAAAATTCTTTACCACAAACAGGACAGGTCTTTTTTAAGTGATATTTATTAAAACGATTTTGTTTAAGAATATCTAAAGATAAATTTAATTTTTCAATCATTTTATTTACAAATTTTGTAGAGTTACCCCCACTTGATATATTAAGTTTTTTAAATATATCTTCTTTACTTATTGATTCATTAAATGCTTGTATAAACATTTCATTAGTAATTTTATTAAATTTATCGTTCATAATAATTTCTTTAAAATATTTGTTGCGCTATGTCCCAAAAAGATTCGGATTATTTATGTACTCTCAACAAGCAAATAAATAATCCGAATCTTTGTTATAATTATATTTTTTAATAATTTTCTTCTTGTTTGGAATAATTTTTTGAATGTATAGCTTATTATTAAATAATTCATAAGCTCCGACATCAAACGGTTTTATTTTCTTGGCTTTTTTCTTTTTCTTCATTTCATAATTTATCCCTTATAATAGTTTGGAGGGCTGTCCGGGTACTGCCCCGGCTATTTGGTTTTGCAGACCAACCTATAACTTCTCTAGCAACAGCCCATAGCCGGATTTATTTTGATTACTTGCTTGCTCCGGCAACAAGCGATTCTTTGGTAGAGAAAGGGAGACTCGAACTCCCGACACTCCGCATATCAGGCGGATGCTCTATACCAACTGAGCTACTTCTCTGTAAAACACGACTAATTTAACATAGAATGAAAAAAAAGTCAAGATATTAACCTTGACTTTCCTTTATTGGCTGGGAAGGTAGGATTCGAACCTACGATGACCGGCATCAAAGGCCGGTGACTTACCACTTGTCCACTTCCCAAATGGTGCCGCTAGAGAATTATGCTATCCCGACCTTTCGCTTACAAAGCGATTGCTCTACTTCTGAGCTATAGCGGCAAGGTGGGGTGTACGGAGAGAATCGAACTCTCGTTCTAAGGACCACAACCTTCTGCTCTACCATTGAGCTACGCACACAAACATTTACTTCATAAAATAAATATTTCTATGCGTAGAATGGCTCTCCGTCAGGGACTTGAACCCCGAACCTATCGGTTAACAGCCGATTGCTCTAACCATTGAGCTAACGGAGAGTAACTTAACGATAATTAATATAACAAAGTAAATTTTATTTGTCAATTAATAAAACTGTATTTCCTATATAAATTCATTATTGACTATAATTTAAAATATGATATAAAGATAATGTAATTATGGTTATCTTACATTGTATGAACATATCGTTGTTTTTTATCCCAAGGTTGACTCCGTTTTGACCTATAATTCTATTATCCCGACTAAAGGGTAAAACCATAAAACAACGAGATTTACAACCTGTGGTTAATAATAGAAAACGGCAAAACCAAGGATTTTCCTTGGTTTTATTATTTTTAAATCTTGACTTTTTTATTATATATGATATAGAAAAAACATATTTTATTTTTAACAAGGTAATCAAAATGCTTTCAAACATATTAACATTAATGGATTATTATAAAACGTTTCAAAGTTCTTTTTTAAAAGAAACTGACATTTTAGATTTAGTAAAAGATAGAGAATGTTTTGATAAAGAAATGTGTTTACGGTTTGCCGAAAATTATAAGAAACATGAAGAAAAACGAAAGAAATTGAACGAAAAATTAAAAGAACATAATTTTGGAGAGTTATAATGTACTATTTCGTTTCTTATATAATAAAAATTGGTGCTAAACAACTTAACGGAAGATGTATTTTAAACGTTTCTCCTGAATTTAGTTTCAAAGATAAAAATGCTTTGTCTGATATAGAAGATTGCATTTGTGAAGCTATAAACCCCAGAAAAGTTGACTGTAAAGTAATTTTAACTAATTTAACACCGCTTCCTCATATTGAAGATGATACACAATCAGAATTAAAAATCGACAAAATCAAAACTATAGATAATACTTTTGGTACTATATAGGAGATAAACATGGCTGTATTAAAAGAAATGAAAGAATTAGTGGTTGGTTACCACAAAGATTTTAATTTAGATATAGATGAAGCCCCGCTTGCATTTTTAACTTATGATACTCATGACGCGGCAAGTAAGAAAAGAATAGATACAGTAAAAAATTGGTATGGCAGTAAAAAGATGTGTAATTTAGATAATTCTCCTTTATCTGGATTTACATTTGTAGATGTGGTTTCAAGATACCGTACGAAAAATAAATTAATGAGAGTTTTTGACCCACGCGGTTTTATAGTGGAAGTTTCTATTGATATTTTATTAGAAATAATGCAATCTGCTACTATTAAAAATGGTGTAATTCAAGAAAAATGTTTTTGGGCAAGAAAAGGAGCAGAAAATATTTTAATTCCTGAAAATACGCCTTTACATGAACAATATCTTAGTGAAACGGTTTATGCTAAAGCCGCTAATATTTCGACTAAAAATTTAAAAGTTGGTGGACTTTACATAAACAAAGACGGTAAAAAATATTTTTATTTAGGTAAATTAGTATTAAAAGTGGACGAAGAAAACACATCTTCCACTGCGTTTACTAAATATTCTGATTTGGTAAAAAATAAATATGAGTTTTATGTTTTTGCCAATTTAAGTATAAACGCAGAAAACGTGGACACGAACTATTTAGTTGTTCAACATCCCACTATGAAGGAAGAAGATACAACTCAATTTAAAAACGAAATCTATTCTCAAATCGAAAAAACTTATAACGCGTATGAGATAGCCGAACAAATAAAATTTAGAAATATGTGGCTTGCTTGGAAAGAAGAACAAGTACCATATCGGTTTGTATTTAATTGTTATGATGCTAAAGTTTTTTATAAGTATGAGTTGGTGGTAAATTGAATAAAAACATTTTTTATTTAGTAGGTTTTCCTGCGACTGGTAAAACCTTTTTTAGAAAGAATATGTTTTTAAGTGATAAATATTTTATTGTGTCTCCCGATGACATAATAGAAGATATGGCTAAAAAACAGAATATTACTTATAACGAAGCTTGGAAAACAGTTAATTTTCGAGACCTTTATAAGCAAATACAACAAAATGTAAATATTGCTGTTCAAGAAGGAAAACATATCGTTGTCGACATGACAAATCTAACGGTTAATGCCAGAAAAAGGTGGAAGGTACCTTCTTTTTATAAAAGGTACGCTATTCGTTTTAATTATGACAAACACGCTGAAGCTTGTTTGAAACGAAGAAATAAAATTGGTAATAAGATTATTGATTTTTTTGCTTTAGAAAACATGAGAAAAACCAATTGTCCGATAAACAAATCTACAGAAAATTTTATAAGGGTTTTCAATGCCGACGAAATAAAAGCCGGTGATTGGGAGATTATACTCGATACATTGTTAATCGACGGAGATAAAACATGAAAAAATTCTGGACAATTCATAAAATAATGTTAATTATCTTGGTTACCATTTTAGTATTTGCTTAAATCATAACACAGCAAGGAAAAATATGAAATTATACGTTACGGTAGAAAATTATAAATTAAAACATAAGGTCGGAAATGTCATTACCGACAACTCTGGCAAAATTTATTTTATGAACGGATTCGTTTCAAATAGTGTATCTGAACTTCATGCTTATATGTTTGGGATTATGAGGGGACTGTCTTTTATAAACAATCATTTAAACAAGAAAGAATCGGTTGAAATAAAAACTTTAGAGCCAGAATTATTAAGAAGCCGTACTATGCAAAGGGCTATAGCTTTAAATGAATATTTATCTCGGCAAAAAGATAAATTGTTTTTTAGTTCTTATAATTCGCAAAATGATAATTATTATTTTATGATTTGCAAACAACAGATGAAATTTATTCAGTCGCATTTATTAAAAGGAAAAACTTATGAATAAAGTATTTGATTTAATCGAAAAAGAGCGAGTAAGACAAGAAAACGAAGTTTGTTTGATTGCTTCTGAAAATTATACTTCTAAAAATGTTATGAAAGCCATGGGTTCGATTTTAACCAACAAATATGCCGAGGGTTATCCTGAACATCGTTATTATGGTGGTTGTCGTTATATTGATGAAATTGAACAGTATGCAATTGATAAATGTGAAGAATTATTTAAATGTAATTGGGCAAATGTTCAACCTCATAGCGGTAGTCAAGCAAATCAAGCTGTTTATTTAGCCTTGTGCAAACCGGGCGATACTATTTTAGGTATGGACTTAAATGCAGGTGGTCATTTAACACATGGCTCAAAAGTTTCGGCAAGTGGTAAATTGTATAACGCTGTTTCTTATGGTTTAGATGATAATGGAATTATTAATTATGATGAAATCAGAGAAAAACTTTATAAACATAATCCAAGAGTATTAGTTGTTGGTGCATCTGCATATTCAAGAATTATTGATTTTGAAGGAATTAGAAAAATTGTTGATGAGTATAATAATCAATGGTTTGTAGATAATGGTATTCAATATAATTATACCAATCCTAAAATGTCTGTTAAATATAAAGATTGGAATTTTATTGATGAAGAAACAAAAGATGATTTCGAAAAAAATCATAAATGTTATTTAATGGTTGATATGGCTCATATTGCAGGATTAGTTGCAACTGGTTTACATCCATCTCCACTTCCTTATGCAGATGTTGTTACTTCAACAACCCACAAAACTTTAAGAGGGCCAAGAGGCGGAATTATTCTTTCTAACAACGTAGAACTTGGTAAACAGATTGACAAAGCTGTGTTTCCGGGTATTCAGGGTGGGCCACTGGAACACGTTATTGCTGGTAAAGCGATTTGTTTTGAAGAAGCTTTAACCTCTGAATTTAAACAATATCAAGAACAAATTCTTAAAAACATTAAAGCGATGGAAGAAGTTTTTAACGAAGCCGACGTTAAAATGATGTCTGGCGGTTCTGACAATCATTTAATTTTATTAGATTTAAAAGACAAAAACATTTCTGGCAAATTTGTAGAAGACCAACTTTCTAATATCGGTATTGTTGTTAATAAAAATGCTATTAAAGATGACCCCAAGCCTAAATCCGAAACGTCTGGTATTCGTTTAGGAACTGCGGCAATTACAACAAGAGGTTTTAAAGAAGCAGAGTGTGCAAAAATTGCTGCAACAATTGCTACTTTAATTAATTTCTGGTCGCAAGGCGTTGATTGTTCAGATAAATTATATTCTGAATTGTCTAAAGAAATTCAAGAGATGTGTCAAAAACACCCTATTTATGGAGAATAGCTTGTTTGACGAATTTGACGAAACAAGACGTTTATCTTTAGATGAATTGCACAAAAGAGCTTACGAATCTATTGATAAATTTGATAATTTTAATTATGGTGAATTTGAAGATATGCCCAATAAACACGAAGATAATTTTAATTATGATTATGAAGACCCACCTCCGAAAAAGAGAGAAATCAATACCGATTTAATGTTAAAATTAAAAACAATAAAAAGTAGATATTGACAATCCTTAATTTTCAATATAATTTGAAACAAACATTACGAAAGATAATTTAATGAAGAAAACAAATATAATTGAAAAATATAAAAGCATGATTTGTGATTATGGCTGGAAAGAAGACGATAGCTTTATCGGCACCGTTTTACCTAAAAAATCTATTGACGGGCAACCGTTGGTATGCGGTCAGTATGTTAGAAATGCGTTTGTTTCTGGTCAAATCGTATTTTATTCTACTTCTTGTTGTTTTCGTGTAAAAGTTGCCGGATGTAGATATGAGAAAGACCCATATAGTGTATGTTTCTTTTATCCAACTCCTTTAGGAAGAGAAGAACAAACTAATTGGGAAGTCTATGATGACAAAGAAGATTTGTCTAGTTGGTTAAATCAATTTCCGGCAAGTCCTTTTCGTAAGCAAGAAATGGAGAAAGATTAATGGGTGTTTCAAGAGAAGTATATGCTATTTATGATTGTCAAGGACGTAAATTATGTTAATAAATTTAACAAAAGACGATATACAAGAAATAAGAGAAACGTGTAAACAAATTGATAATTTGTATAACTTTACTTTTGCAAAATATTCATTAATGATGCCGAATGAAGAAACAGACAGAGAAATTGCCACAAAATGTTTTAATGACACAATACAGCTATATCAAAATAGCGGATATTTAAAAAATAAAATTGAAGAATCGTTAAATATAGAGAAATCTACTCAATTAGCTATTTGTGTTCAAACGGTTGAAAAATTAGAAAAACAACTAGACATTGCAATTTCTAGTTTAAAAAATATCAAAAGTTATATTTGGGATGTAAGCCGAAATTTTAATTTAAATCATTTAGACAAAATCGTTTCACAAACATTAGAACAATTGGAGGATTAAATGTCATTTGAAGACGATTTAGAAAATCAATGCCAAGCTAGGTTGCTTAATGAATATTATCGGCAAGAATTTAAAGAATATATTGATGACGATGATGAGGTTCATTGGAAACCCGTAGCGAAAAAACATAGTGAAGATTATAATAATGAAACTAGTTGTTTTCTTCCTTTAATAGAAAATATAAGACAAAAACAATTATAAAGTATATTTATATGATATTAGGTGCTTGTTTAATAATTTATTTAGCATTAAACTTGTTTGGTTATGTAAAACAAGCTGATGGGTTAAAAATTTATTGTACAATTATAGGTGCGATTATAGAATTTGCAATTTTTGATATGGTTTTGTATGGGTTGTTTCTACAATGAAATTAGTTGAAGGACAAGTTTATGATTTTGTTGCAAAGTTTCCTCCTTTTTGTCAACATTCATTAATAATAACAAAAGTAACAAAATATAGTGTTTATTGTATATGGTCAGACGGTTCTTGTGGAGAAATATTTTTTGACGACTTTCATTTTAAATCTTTTTGTTCTCATCTAAAATTAAAAAAAGAATATAAAACTTGGAAAGAAGCTATACAGGAGTTTAACAATGAAAAAATACATTAGAGGTAAAAATTTTGTAGGTAACTATGAAATTCGCAAAGATGAAGTAACCTTTTATGAGGATAAAAACAATGAATAATGTTAGCAAATATCGATATTTGGTTCTTTATATTAAAAATAACGAAAAAATATTTACGACAACAAGACTTTCAATCCCAGCGTTTGAAAAATTATTAGAACAACGAGTTTTAAAATTTTAGGAGCTTGATGCAGATACTGGAGTAAAAAAACAATGATAACTCTTAATTTCTGGCAAATATTTTCATTATGTGGCGCTTTCTTTTGTCTCGGTTATGTGACAAGATTAATTAAGAATAGTAATAATAATTAAACGCTTAATGCAAAATAAAAAGACTTCTATTTACAAAAGGTTTGAAGAATGAGCTACAACGAAATTATTACCAAAGAATATGTTGCCACTTGCCCTCATTGTGGAAATACAGATTATAGAAATATTAATGAAATGCCTTGGGATGAAAACGAGCCAGAAGAAATAACTTGCGAAAAATGTAAAAAACATTTTATACTAACCCCGATTTATGATTTCAGGGGCTGGAGGTCAGAACCTGACGAAAACTATTATGATGAAGACGAAAATGTCTTTTAAAACAGAATCAAGGAATAGACACAAATGATTAAAGAGGGCTGCCAATGTTTCACCTGTCGGCACGGTGACGAACCAAGATTATGCAAAGCTTACTGTGACGGCTTCATAGAGGGTTGCGAGCAATTTTTAACATGGGCTAAAGAAAACAATATTCCAATGGGAAGCCTTTGTGATGCTGATATTTCCGGCTTATATGCCCAAATTAAATGTAATTATGACGAAACCATATGTTACGCAGCATATCTTCCAGATATTGAGGTAGACAATGATTAGAAAATTACTTTGTTGGTTAGGTTTACATAAATGGATTTATTCCGGTAATTGCTCAATAAACGATTGCCCTTTATATAAAAGTAGTGGCCCAACCGTTTGTGTTTGGCAAGACGGCAGCGGCAACATGAATTGGTGTAAAAACAAACAAAAATGCAAGTATTGCAACAAACCCAGAGTATAATTATTATAATGGTGACTAACAATGACTAAAATTAACGAAAATTTCTTATTTAAGGTTTACTATAAGCCCCTGCAAGCAATTTATGATGTCATAAATTTAAATTGTTTAGCTCAAGACAACATTCTTGTTCTGCACAACAAAACCCCTATGCAAGTAAAATGGTCAAATTGTGTCATTTTACGCCCCACCAGCAAGCGAGACAAGCGTAAGCGGCTACTATACGAGGGTGACATCGTAAAGCTTACCAGAGCGTCTGAAATGTCCGATAATTCACAAGAATATATCGGTTATATCAAATGGTTTGAAGAATTTTCATCACTGGGTGTCAAAACGTTCGGTCAAATCCCCACCGCCTTTGCTTTAGATGATTTAATTACCAAAATAGAATATATCGGTAATATTTACACCGACCAAGAAACCTATAAACTTATAAGAAACCGTAATAACTTCAAACACTTAATGAAAAGTTTAAAAGAAGCCGAAAACGACGAACTTATAGAACTTAGGGAGTATCTTGATGACTAAACACACATTAGGTAAAATTTACGAATTTAGTGTTGATGAATATTTTATAAATAAAACTGTTGGTATTTTAATCGGCGAAAACAACGGTTCAACTAGTAAATACGAATTTATTCCAATATTACAAAGAAATACAGAATCACAATATGCCGATTATATCAGAGAAGTTTCATACTCTATTAGAGATTATTTATTTGGAGTAGAAACCAATGATTAAACATATAGAACACAAAAATTTAATCCCATGGCGCTATTATTACGTTCATAATGCGAAACTAAAAGAAAAAATCCGCAATGAAGATGTAGAAATCCTGCAATGGAACGGCACTAATTGGAATCTCAAGCTTGCTATTATCCCAAGCAAAACCTATCTGGCTATCGCAGAAGTTCCGCAAGTCGATTTAAGCTTGTATGAAACCAATCCGCGCCATTATGGCAGTCTGCATTGTAACCATTGCGGCAAGGATGTCTTTAAAGAAATAGGCGATTACTTTATGCTTAAAGATGAAATATGGCAACAAGTCTGTAATAATGATTTTGTCAGCAAAACCCATGTATTATGCAAAAAATGCACAGAACATTATTTAGGCAGAGAATTAACCCTAGATGATTATAATGACGCCCCTGTAAATTCAGCTATCTTTCATCAAGACCTAATAAGAGCTAAATAATATAAGGAGTTCGTACATATAGACAATCCAAATATATAAGGAGGTCTGATATATCTACGGTTTGAATATATATAAGGAAGTCCGGTATATAGGTGGTTTGAATATATATATAAGGAAGTGAGGTGTATAGGTGACTGGGGTGTATATATAAGGAAGTCGGCTCT
>ERZ780028.140-NODE-140-length-30326-cov-3.553698_pt1 | contig 30326 bp, 40 predicted proteins | sample MGYA00511859_ERZ780028 | MGnify/ENA primary metagenome ERZ780028 (study PRJEB29588, sample SAMEA2152254) | human gut metagenome | biome: human gut; feature: human-associated habitat; material: faeces | place: Denmark | collected 2008/2010 ...
TCTTAGCTAACTAACTATCTTTATATACTTATATATGATTAATTAATTATCTTTATATACTATATTAATCAAATAAGATTAATCTACTGTTGATACTTGTGATTAACTAAATATCTACTAGTTTAGGTGTTTGACCTCGCTTTCTTTATATACACTTGCCAATGTTCTATATTAATATTATACCCACCTTTCATGTTTTTCTAACATAGATTTTAAAAATCGTTACAATTCTTAAAAAAAGAAAAACACGTGATTAAATAGTTAACCACGTGTGTGTACAAAGAAAGTAGATTAATCATTTAAAACGTCGTTAATATTGCGTTTTGTGTTTTGTTGTAGTATGATTTTTCGTCTAACTCGTGAGCTTATAAATGGTTCAAAGTAGTTATACTCGTAAGTACCACCAATTCGTTTAACTAATTTTTCTCTAGCAAGCGTTGTTACTTTCTTTTGAGCACGAGCATTTAAGTTAGAATACTGCGCATCATCAACCATTTGATTGAATAACTGTTGTTCATCTCTAATATATTTATCTGTCATTAGTGGTACAACAACTTGGTTATAGAACTGTACTGGTCCTAATAGTTGTCTACCTATGTATGCCAAACTTGGTAGTAAACTAAAGTTACCTCGTTCAGTTGTTATTTCACCATTTTGTACTTTATATTGTCTACCTTCAACTTCAAATACATTCGGGTCACCTTTACCACTAATCAACTTATTAAGGAATGTGATCAATGGTACTTGAATTGCATCACCTTGTTGACCTAATAAAAACATATTTGCTGCTTGTATAGGAGTTACTACAGTTGACCTTTGAATTAGTTTATTTTCTCTTGGGTCAAATCTAATAGCTTTAGTTGTATCAACTTCTGTTACTCCTGGAGTGTTCTCTTGTACTTGAACATTGATAGCTTCTCCTACTTTTGGTATTTGATTATATACTAAGCTTCTAACTGGTCTACCTTGAACATGCGCTATTAATTCTTTAGTAGCTGCTAGTGGATAACTACCAAATGGTACAAAACTCTTAACTGTACTTTCAATTGGATTTGATGCTACTACTCTTGATGGTACAGTCGACTGCATAAACTTAGCTTTATCAACACCATAGTTCTTAATATATTCAAGTGCAATATTTTCAATGTATCTATCAACTGACGCAACTGGTCGATAAAAGAAATTGTTTACCTTTGATAAATATTTTAGTATTGGACTTTCAGCTTCTGCTAGTTCAACCATTCTAAACTTTGGTAAGTTCTTAAATGTTTTAGTTGCAGCATTAACATCAAAGTTATTGAGTATTGATAAAGTTGTTGATAGTATGTTAGCTCCTAAGTAAGTACCACCTGCCAACATAGTTTTCTTTAGTTCACTATTCAGTTCGTTCAAAAATCTATTATTGAATATTGTATCAGAAGCACCAACTTCTTTAATGTCAGTCTTGTTTATTTTGTTATACTCACGTATCTTTTTATTAAGATTAGATGCACTATCAAGTGTATTACTTCTAATAACTTTGTCAACAAAATCTCCTGCCTTCTTGGCTAAATTTTTACGCGCATCTGCGTAGTCAATAGTACCATACACGCGTTTCAGTAGGTCTACATTTGATTTACCTTTTGAAACATCCATAGATGTATATACTTTTGGACTAAGGTGGAATAAAGGTTGAATATCATTATCTTTTACGTAATCAAATGCTTTCTTATATGATTGTGTTTTCATGAACTCTGGAGTATCAAACTCTTCAAAAGGCAAATAATTCTCTTTTGCTAGTAGTTCTTTAGCTGCAAAATCATAATCATCATAAATCTTTGCTCCCGCCATTGAAGTAAATTGTTTATAGGTATCATTAGCTTTTGATAAATCTTGCATAGCAGGAAGTAGTTCTTTTGGAGCTTTCTTAAATCCAATAGTTTCTACAGCTTCCATAGCTTTACTAATTGTAATCGGGTTGTATTTGTTTTCGATATTTTGAATTTGTTTTATGAAGTCATTGCCAACATTAGCTATGTTAATATTGTCTTTTGTAACTTCCTCTGCTAATCTAATTCTAGTATCGTTACCTTCAATAGCTTTTAATTTACCTTTTAATGCTTTTGGTAGTTTTAGTCCTAGTGCACCTGTAAGTGATGTAATATCTAAGAGTGCTGTTATTGGATGTTTCCATGCTCCAGTTATTACGTTGCCTACCATCTCTCCAAGTGGCATCTTACCAATATCATCAATCGATAAATTATATGTTGATAGTAAAGCATCACCAAACATTTTCATCTGCGTAGGGTCTTTTGCCACTGCGTCAAAAGTATCAACTAATACTTTTCTTGCATCTGGGTCATATCCAAATATACCACCAATAAGAGTAGTTATACTAGCACCAATTGAATTTAAATCTTCTTTAGCGTTTTGATATAATGTTCCTTCGAGTTTAATATTTGAATTATCACTTGATGGTTTATTGTTTGATTTATTACTTGATGTTGTACCAAATGATAAACCTGACGTAGATGAAGTATTAAATGATTGTGAGTTATTATTGTCAAATGATAGTGCCATAATTACTGTCCTAAATTAAAGTTCTTGTATTGTTGCTGATTACTACCTTGCTGTGTTCCTGGGAATACTTGTGACATAACAGACTGATTACTATTCAAGAATTGGTCCATAGTCAATCCAGACATTCCTGCATTCATTACTGTTTGACCTGCATAGTTTGCTTGTTGATAAGGAAGTAGATTTTGTTTACGTTGTTGTTCCGCTTGATTAATTTTTAGTTGTTCCTGTTTGATTGGAATTTCCATTCTATTTGTATAAGCATTCATAGAATTAGATTGTGCATTTTGTCTACCAGTTTCAGCTCCGTACGTGTCTATTTGTTCGCCAACTTTATTATGTCGAGCTGTTTCTTCTGCTTTGTAAGCTTCAATCAAGTTATCAACATAATTTTGTTTTTCAGTAGCATCCTGCTTACGTACATTTAAGTTGTAATCTCTAATATCTTTATCGTATTGTTGCTGCTGTCCAACAAAACTATTTAATTGAGATAGTGCTTTATCACGTATAGTAGGAGCTAGTTGTTGCATAGCTTTAACTTTTGATACTCTACTAAATTCTTCTGGAGATAAATATGGTACTTGATTTTGTTGATACTGCTGCATATACTTGAAGTAATCAATTGCTTGATTTTCAGGAGTATAGTAATTGTCAAGGTCTGCAAAAGTATCGTTTGCTATCTTACCAAAGATTTGAGAATAAGCATTATTTATATTATTTATATATTGTTGCTGACTTTGTGCTTGTTGTTGTTGAGCTGGTATTACTTCACGTTGTCTGTATTGTTCAACTAAATCTCCGTTACTATCATATTGGTCTGTTATGTTGTATGTATTTTGAGCCTTTTGTACTTGCGCTAGTAAATTATCACGTTCGTTATATAATTGAGCTTTAGCTTCCATAGGTACATTATATCCACGTTGTTCCATTTGAGCTAACTGTTCAATCTGATTATTAACATTTGCAAGCATATCATTATTTTTTTGAGTTTGCATAGTAATATAATTATCTGCGTCTGTTAAAGCTTCGTTAACATTAACTGGTTTACCTGTCGCAAAATCATATATCTTTTCATTTACTACGTGGTATTTTCTTCCTGATGCTCCTGTTAAATACTCTGGTACATAACTTGATAAATCTGGATAAGCCATACCTGTTTCGTATTCACTCTGTTGCTCTGGAGTTGTATCTCGTTTTACTCCTAGTTTTTCGAGTGCAGCTTTAGCTAGTTTATCACCTGCTACATAGCCAAGACCACCATATAGCATCTTCATAATAGTATTACCTTTGATTAAACTTGCACCTATTCTACCTGCGTTAGCTACGGATTTTGGAATTAATGAGTTATCGCTGTCTTTAAATGCTTGCCACAAATCATAAGTTGATAAACCAATGTTACCAATTATACCAAATTTACCATCTCCTGTTGCTAATGCCTTTATATGCTTTGGTGAATTTTTAATGATATCACCAAGTTGATTAACAAACTTCAACATATTAGGTATTTCAGATGCTTTCTTGATATTAAGTTCATCTGCTAATTTTTTAAGTTTAGTTGCGTTATTTTTAACAGCCTGCGCAAGCTTAATTTCTTCAACTGATTTACCAGATGCTCTAAATGTTTTTGACTTAGAGATGGCGTCATCAATAGAACCTTTTAACAGTGCGTTGCCTTTAGCAATCTTTTCTTGTACTACTTTTGATTGTTTAACTAATGATTGTCTAGCTTTTGTAACTGCATCTACTACATACTTTTGAGCAGCTTTAGCTCCTGATTTACTAAATACTGCTTTAGCTTTAGATACTATTGGTCCTGCTAATCCAATTGGAATAAAAGCTGTCAATGTATCAAGTAAGTCATTAGGATTTTCCATAACTCGATTAGCTACTTGTGCATTCTTAGTTGTTAAATCAAGAAAGAATTGACCTACTGCGTTATTAAGATTATTATAATTACTTGTATATCCTGTTGATGCTGTTATACCTAGTGGAGCAGCTAATGCTTTTATACCATTTTTAGTACCACGTAATCCCTCTGTAAATATTGAATTAATAAATTTGTTTGCATCTTTAGTACCTTTTCTTAACTGTTGTAAAAACTTTTGTGCCTCTGTAGAGTTTTTAAATCCGCTATAGAGCACCTCTACTACTTTTCTATTTACCATGTTATCTCCTTTAGTTATTATCCAAATACACCAGTTGAATTATTAAAGTCGCCTACATTACCATACTTTCTATTAACTTTCCAATTATTAATAGCTCCAGTTAAATTATTTAATCCAGTTTGAAAAGCAGGACTTTGTTGAACTGCATTCCAAGCGTTACCGATATATTGTCTTTGGTCATTTGTAAGTGAAGTTGATGAAGTATCTGCAAGACCTGATAGTGTACCACCTACTCCTTGCATAGCTGAACCAACTGCTGTACCTATACCTGGAAACATTTTAACTACTCCACCAACGCTTTCCATTCCTTTACCAATTGCACCTAACCAAGCGTTATTAGCTGCATCAACATTCGCTGCGGCATTAGCTCCATAATTTCTATTAGCATAGTTAAGTTCTGTTGCGTTCATTAGTGCTTGTAGTTCATTATTTTGAAGTTGATTGGCATCCATTACATTCTGATTAGCTACATTTGCAAGATAATTTTGTTGGCTATAAGCATTCTCATTTATCTGTCTATTTGTTTCACTGTTAGACCCAAATGCAGCTTGACCTCTTAACATATTAGCGTTTTGTGCTAAGTACTTATCAGATAATAAATCAAGTTGTCTATTATTTAGTTTGTTAGTCCAAAAATCATTTCGACCTGAATAGTCAGTTACATAATCTTGAATTAAACCTAAGTTTTGATTTATATACTCATTTGATTTAAGACCTGATTGCATAACTTGTTTGTTATAATTCTTTTGATTTTTTTGAGTTGCCATGTTATATCCTTTTCTTCTTTATATACACTGCCCTGAAAATTAAACATTATATAATATGTAATTTGCAAGACAGCGTAAGCTGTCCTGCTTTAATTATGTACCAATTTTAAAGTAACCACGTGCTCCACATAATGGATTAGTTACCTTAGCACCATAAATGATTAAACCTCTAAGTATATCTCTATACTTATCTTTATCTGGTATAACTTCTGCTCTACTTTGAGTAAACGCTTCTGTTACTAAATTTCTAGTACCGCAGATAATTTGTAAGTGTTTGTTACTACTATCTGACATGTGGTCTAAGCTTTCATCAAGTACTAATTCAAATCCTCTGATAACTGGCACATTACCATAGAATTCTCTAGCTTCTGTTCTTGAACCTGCTTGTGTATCTGCTTCGATAATCAATTCATACAATGCTGATGGTACTGCTAGTACTGGTAGTGCTTCACGAACTTGAATTCCTAAAACACCTGGTACTTCACCGCCCTCACCATCAAATGGTGTTTGTTCTCCTGATAGTTCTGATACATTTTCTTGTTCTTCTGTATCTACAAAACGGTATTTACCGTACTCCATAATAGCACCAGTTTTCATAAGTTGAACTCTGAACTTAGTTAAATAGCTAAGGATAGTATCTTTAGTTACTGCTGTTGGAGCCGCTGCTGTACCGCCACCTACTACTGGAATAGAACTTTCAGCAGCAATAGCTGATAAAACTGCGATATTACGTTGTTGAACAATGGTATCTTCGCAAGCAAGTCTATAGCCTTTTTCCACATCATGATACGTTTTAAGTTGCATTTCCCAAGGTAAACCAACTGCATATCTAAGAGGTGTATCAAGGTTTAAAGTTATTGTAGATGATTTAGCATCACCATAACCACTTGGCATATCCATACCCGCAGTAGTAGCTGTACCGACTACAGATAAATCAGGTTTAATGATTTTTACTGCATCAGCTCTATCTCCACCAGGATTGTGAAAGTTATGATTTACTACTCTAGCTGCAAAACCACCTTTACTCTCTTTTAAAGTAAATAACATTTGTTCTGCCCAACGTTCGGTTGTAAATGCTGTCATTTTAACTCCTTAATTTTAATGTTAGTTCTAACACTTACACTTAGTATATAACTAACAATTTTACCAAGTGTATATAAATTAAGCTAACTTTCTTAGATTAGCTGTATTTATTAATTTAACTCCATAGAAAACTGTTATACAAAGATTATCTGCATATTGAGTTGTATCTGGAGATATTACAATTTTAGGTTCTGTGTATGCAACTGCATAAGTATCATTTGAACCAACTACTCCCTCGCCAATATCTGTAAAATCTTCTGATGTTGTATCAACATTTAATTTAGTTTCTACATAAGTTTTTATTGAACCATCTACTAACTGTTGTTGATATTCTTGATAAGTTGTATAAGGAAGCAGTACAGTTGGTAAATTTAAGTAGTGTAATGCAGGTACTCCAACATCATTTTTAAATGCATACTCATTAGAATACGTTTCTCCTATTACTTTATCATCATAGTCTGGTTGATTTGATGCTGCGATATAGGTTACTGGAGCACCATTATCATACTTATAGATTGAGAATTTTTGACCTGTACCTTTTTGAGCGTTATCTGCAATTATATTACCAAGTGTAGCTGCTAATGTATCTCCCATAGTTAGTTCAGTAACATCAGCAATATTTACTACAATATCTGCATGAATAGATTGTGATATTGCTTTCTTAAACTTTACTGCAAAATCTGATTTAATTAAGTTTTGTAAATCTACATCAGTTTCAAGTGCTACTTCATGAGGAATTTTATAAGTTAAGCTTAGTGACTGGTCTAAGTCAATGTCTATAGTGTTATCAATATTTGTGTATGTATAATAACTGTCTTCAAGTATACCATTCGAATAGCGTTCCTCTTTTGTTGATTGACCGCCTATTGTAAATTTACTATCTGAATATGTTGTTGTATCACTTGGTGATGAACCTCTGGCGACCTTATGAGTAGCATCTGCATGAACTACTGGATTAGGTACGATAATAGTTACTCTTGATGCACGGACTCCATTATTACTTGGGCAATAAATTGGAGTTGACATTGGTAAAAATTGACTTCTATCTTCTGGTTTTATTAATGCTCTTGCCAAAATCTTTGATAACTTACTTTCATTAAAACTTGTCATAATTAATTCTATACTCCTTTATTACTTGTATTATTTAATGTATTGTCAATTATACTATCAAATACTGATTGTGTTCCTGTAATATGTAGTTTTTCTAAAATCCATCTAAATAGCATTATTGCTTGCATTGGTTGTAGACCTTGAATTACTGCTCCAAACATAGGCATATTAATTAAAGATAATAGCATGTTTACTTCTTGTTGGTCTTTAGCTATGTCTGTATCTACTGATAAACTATCGTGGAATAAATCTGTTTGATTTTGTGTTGTAACTTTCAATATTTCTAAAATATCTTGTAGAATTGGAAGTATTAACTGCTGTTTAAGTTTATTTGATAAAATATTTAATATACCAGATGCACTATCAGCAAGCATCATAGCTTCACCGAAAGTTCTAACTGAACCTCCACTTTCACCTAAAGTATATTCATTAAGACCTGTTGCTTGTTGTGATAGTATTTGAGTGTTTTGTTGAATTCCTACTAGACCGCCAATATCTAATTCACCTGGTAGTAAAGTTTGTAATTGACCAACGAATGTAGCAGGTAATTCTAAATATCCAGTTTGTTTAGCTGTTTCCCAGACAGTACTATCAAATGACCAGTTACCCGCTCTAATAGGATTTACTACTTTATCATTGTAGTCAAATACTAATTTATATACATCCTTTGTAAGCTCTGTAGCTTTTAAAACTGGATAAATTGGTGAACAATCATTGTTCTTATCATTTATTGATACTGAATGCAGAATAGTTAAATCTCTACCTTTTTCTGCATATATAACTCTACGTCTAAAAATTATTATAACGTAGTTATCAAGTTTTCCATCTACTACTAGCTCACCTGTAAATACTCTTATTTCTGATACACGTTCAGCATCTGCAATAGCATAGTTAAACAAATCTAGTCTATTATAATCTGATAAAAAGTCAAATTTATATGCTATTTCTGGAGTTATTCTAATAGTGTATACGCCTGAACCTGGCTGTTCATAATCATAGATTATCTTAGCTGATTTAACTCTATTTACTAGGATATCTGGTAAACCATTTTCAGTATTTAAGTTTACATCCATAACAATAGAAGCACAACCATATAGAATAGCATCATCAATTAATAAATCATTCTGTGATTGTAAGCTTTCTAGATAAGTTCTTAAAATTTCTCTCGGTCGTTCTTTATCAACTGTGTAATCTGTTGATATAACTCTGAATGTATCTTTTAAAGACAGTAGTGATTGATGTAAGAATTTAAAGTAGGCATTATAGGCATAAGTAATATTTACGTTTTTAATAGCTCCTTGCTCTTTATCATCCTTTGCTTTACGAACTTCAACTCCTTTTTTGTATCTAGTCAACCATTCTTGTGTATTTCTAAGTCTTGCATATAGAGCACTTTGTACTCCAGCAAATTTATTTTCTGATATTCTTTGACCAGTTCCAATAAAGAATGGAAGTCCATCATAAGTTTTTACCGTTTGCGTCATATTATAGTCCTTTTGTATGTTCTTCGTAATACATTAAATAACTTATTGCGTCTATTGCGTGTGGAGTGTAGATTAAATCTGGTTCAATTTCAAGTTCTTGTTTAGTTGGAATTAAAATCTTTCCAGACGTTAAATCAAGTCTAGTGTTTTCAAATACATAGTTAGTCTTTTTCATAGTATCAAGATTGAACTTGTATTTGTCACTTTTTACACATCCCTTGAAAATTGATAATCTTTGAGGTATTCTCGGATTGCCTTGTAATACTTTAAGTTGTATTTTAACTCCTAGCTTTCTTGCAACTTTGTCTATAACTACATAGTCATTATCAAGTCTTTGATTGAACGCTCCTGCACTATCTCCGTATACTAGTAGTCTTTCAATTCCATATTTATCGATTAGATGTTCAATAACATCCTGTGCTTGTTTCTCTGTAGTAGTACTTAGATTTAAATGTTCTTCAAGAAATAAAAATCGCTTATCACTAGTTACTACACCAGTATACCAACATTGAGGTGAATAGTTAAAATCGCAAGTTAAGAATACTTGAAAATCTTCTTTTGGTATATCAACTTCTGATAACTTAACTTCAAGTGGGTCATAGTTAGATATAAGTGCGTCGTCTAAACTTGGAGAAATCTTAGAGTTGATAAACTTCTCTTTTTCCTCGTGTGTCATATTCTTAGAAAGTTCTTCGATATATCCTTTTGGTAGATATTTATTTTCGTATGAACTTGCTGTAAATACTTTTCCTGATTTAAGTGTGTAGTGATTAGTTGAACTTGGTGGGTTAGTGTGTGTTAAAAGGATAAGTGGAGCATTCCCATTAACATAACGTAATCTACCTTGTACCTGTTTCAATACACTGTTTGATATCTTACTTGCTTCCTCTACATCTATATAATTAAACTCGTATGTAAGTAATTGACTATACTTCATACCGTGAGTAATCATAATTGTAGTTCCATTAGGACAAATCCACATTGTCTTTTCTTTGTTAAGTGCAACTGGTTCTTGACCTAATACTTTTAGAAAATCAAAACATTTAGCCATTGTGTTATCTTTTACTAGAGGAATAGTAGGACCAATCATACATACTTTTGACATTGGATATGTATTTATATAACAGGCGGTTATCAGTGCACCAAGCCAAGTCTTACCAGAACCAAGACCACCTACGTAATTTAATATAGTAATCTCACGTTCTGGAGCATACCTAACACACTGTATAACTTTTGTTTGAGTTGGTAGTAATTCTGCTAACATTTATTTACGTAAACCTCGTTACCATTTTTATCCATCATTACTTTAAATCCTGTGAATCTTGAACCATATTTCTTTTTCATTTCTACTAGTTCTTTGTAATTATCGTCATACATAATTATTTCAACATGGTCTGCAATATTATAATGTCTATCTAAGTATTCTGCTTTTGATAGGCCTGTAATTCCTTGTGCTACACAACATACATCAATATCATTTGCATATTCCTTGAATATTAAATCTACATGTTTATATGTTTGAAAAGTTTCATGTCTAGCTGTTAGAACCATAAAATAGATATCAGCGGTTATATCATCATCAGTAGTAGCTACTTGATTTGCTAGTGATCTAACGCGACTATACATCTTCTCATTGATTTTACATAGACCAAATTTCATCTCGAGTGTGTGTATAAATGGATAAATCTTATAGTATATTTGTTTAAGTGTTTTATTCTTTGGAATAAATCTATCCATAAAATCAGCTATTGGACAATATATTGATGTTTTATCAAGGTCAAATATTATTAACAAACTTATATCCTCTTGTTTCTTCAAAGTTAAAACCTGCTTCGTTGAATGCCATAAATAAATCTAGTGGAGTAACTGAATTACTGTTTACATTTTTAAATTTATTAGTAATATATTGTATTGAGTTATTGTCTTTGAAGACTGGTTCTCTTAGTGCATCTAGTACTAATCCTGAACATATATATTCATCTTTTGATTTGCCGTTATCTTCTTTTAAATGACCATTTGTCAAGAACTTAAAGATAGATTTATAACTGTAGTGATAGTTACTAGCTTTAGCTACATATTTAAGTGCGAGATATACATCACAATCATTTGATATAGTCGTTCGTTTGATTACACTATCTTTATGTTTATCATCAATATCGTTCAATAAAAGTATTCTTGTTCCTTTTTCAAATACTTTAGTACCAGTATCATCAGTTTTATAAGTTGAACTTTCAAACACAATCTTGTTATCTAACATAAGTAGTACATGGCTTGGTACGAAATCAGAAGTTTGATTACCTCTGTACATAATATGTGATACTTTTCTTATAGCTTTAGATACAAGTGATGTTCCTTGTACAAATACTACTTCTAATTTGTGCATGTTACTTAACCTCTTCTGTAGCTTTCTTTAAATCTTCACATTTGAATTTATTAATATTTCTTTGGATAATCACAATGATACCACCAGACTTTTTAACTATTGCACTTTGATGAGTTTCATTACTCTTTTGTTGCCGTTGAGATTTTAGAATAATACCTCCTGATGTATCAACTTGAACATCTTGTGTAGCTACTTCTGCGTATGATACTTGTGAAGCTGCTGCGACAACTCCGATAATTCCTAATGTAATCAATAATCTTCTATTCATGTTGTGTATTCCTTTCAATTATTAGTTGTATCATTCTTATATTACAAGCTGCGTGAGCTAAGTGTGATACATTTGTTTCTTCATCAGTTTTTGATATATAATGATATTTGTATAGATGTCTAAACAGTGCAGGTACAAGTGTATATGGATTTAAGTCTAAGAATGACCATGGGTGATACTTTCCTACTCCAAACTCAAATACTTCTAACATTTCTTCGGTATGACTTTCTAATCCTGGTAAACTATCAGTATCATACTTATTTATAGCAATAACGGTGTCCTGTATAATTCCAAGAATATCAAGCTGTTCTATTGTGTTAAATGATGGAAATGGTAATAACTCTCTGTAATATTCTGGTATAAGTTGTATTAAGTGCTCTCTTGATAAGTGCATAATTAGGTATCCAAGTGGATTTTTACCAGAACTTTCTTTACCAGTTATGTTTTTAAAATTATCAGCAATTGGATATATTGGAGTTATATCAAACTGCTTAAATATATTTTCAATGTACGCTTGTTGTTCCAAGCTATCCATCTTTTCGAGTTTATTCCATAAGTACTTTAGTGACATTCTGCCCAAGACCTCCCGACTTTAATATCAACTTGTAGTTTACAATTTAAGTGTAAGTTAGCATTAACTTTATCAACTGCTTTATATACACACTCCTTGTATTTTTCTACATGTTCAGGTCTAACTGATGCTTGAATCTCATCATGAACATTAAGAGTAAATTTATAGTCTACATCAGTCTTACTTAGTTCTTCATGCAGATATACTAAACAGTTTTTCATAACAACTGCACCAGAAGATTGTAGTAGAAGATTTAATAAACTATGTTCACTTCTAGCTTGTAGTTCTCTACCATCAAGTCCTGTGATTGTACCTTTTTGCCGATACTGTTCTTTTAGACTATCTTGTAGTGTACCTAATCCTGGTAAAGCTTCAACAAACTTTGATATTGCTTTGTTTACATCATCAACTGTATACTTCTTTCCTGTACCTGCTGATAGACCATCTGCAAGTTTCTTTTTTCCTGCTCCATATAAATAAGCATACTCGAAAGTTTTTGCTTGTCTGCGTGTTTCAAATCCTAGTGTTTGTTGTGTCCAAGTATGTATATCACCGTTTTCAATAATATCAACACTGAAATGTTTATCGTTGATATAATGAGCTAAACACATATATTCAAGTCCTTTGGCATCAAAACCAACTTGTACATATCCATCATGAGGTATAAATAGATTTCTTACTTCATACGCATATTTGCCTTTAATACCTCTTATTGGACCATTATCATCCGTTCTTACACTTGGCATTGTAGATAAGTTAGGTTTATTATGTGTGCATCTTCCTGATACTGTACCTTCAGTGAATACTTTTCCATGAATAATACCATCTTTATCAAGCAAATTATATACGCTGTTGTTGGAGTTATATATCATCTTTCTAATTTTGTTTGCTGTTTTCCACAACAATAAATCATGTATCTCTGGATACTTATCTTCAATTGATGCTAGTACTTCATCATCTAAACTTGGAGTTGGTTCTTCTTTTCCTTTTCTACGTACTAGTGGTGGGTCATACTCATACTTTTCTTTTAAGTATCTCATCCAGTGATAAGTAGAACTAAGATTGAATGGAGTAACTACTTCTATGCACTCGATATCTCCTGCTTTAATATTCTTATTTTTGTTAGCTCGTTTATATACTTTAAATGTATAATCAATGAATGATGGTAGTTTACTTAGCAATTCATCTGCTGCTCTTACTTCATCCTGCTCAATCTGTTCATTCAATTTAAGTAGATTATCTACATCAATCTTATGACCGTTAATTACTTGTTGTGATATACACCAAGCAAAGTTGTTTGATAACTCAATCACTTCTTTAGGAATACTATCAACATCACAATGCCACAATACTAACTCGGTTACTCTAACATCTTGTTGACAATAAGCTCCCATTTCAGGAGTATATTTATCCCAAGCTTCATTTTTAGTCTTTTTACGTTCTTTCCATTCTTCATCAGTATACTCTTTACCTGTCATTGGATTGAACTTCTCATAACCTAAGTCTTTTCCCCAGTCTTCTAAACCATGCTTTTGACGTTGAGGAAAAACAATACAAGATAAATTGAAAGTATCTAGTACGTTGTGAGTAAACTTCCTTGATGGATATAACTTTTCAAGTACTGGAATATCAAATGCAATTATGTTGTGACCTATTAGAACTTCTGAATTACAAAGAATGTCTAACGCTTCATCAATATTTGACTGTGTGTATAAAAGAACATCTTCATCTATACCAAGTCTTTTTAGTGCTATACAATGAATAGTTGTACAATCTTGATAAAATCCATTTGTTTCTATATCAAATATAGTTTGCATTAATCAGCTACTCCGTACTGTTCATATAGGAAATCTTTATTAAGTTCACTGTCTAATATTCCTGCTAATATGATAGACTTATCACCTAATACTTCTTCTAGCGCCTGTCTATCTTTACTTATACCTGGATATGCTACCACACAAACTAATGATAGCATAACTTCAAAAAATTTCTCACGTTCTTCATTTTCAACTAAGCGCTTAATTAATTCGTATGTATTCACAGTTAGTCCTCTTTTATCTTTGTTACTACTTTATCCTTGAAAATAATTGTTTTTAAGAGTACTTTATTTGAATTATTATACCCAAAGAACTCTTGTAAGTTCCATATATCTTCCTTAGTACAATCTTTACTCTTAATAAGCTTTAGTCCGCCTGTTAAGAATAATAAAGTATTTCGTTCATCATCTGTTAGTTTGTGTTCAATTTCGTATATTCTCATCTTCCAAATACCTTATCTTGACAATCTTGACATAGCCCTGATATCTGAAATTCTTTGTAGCTTAGCGCATCTCTGAACTGTCCTCTTGGATTACTCATATCTTTACCACAGAAAGGACATAATTTATTGTCTTTTCGATAATCATAAACTTGCATTTGATGTAATAATTCACTTGGGTTCATAGTTTAATCTCCTATATTTTATAAATCTTACTGATGTCATACATTATGTCAAACAAAGGTCCTGAATGCTCGTAGTTCCATACTGGTAAATTTTGATTTGTAAAGAAATATTTGAGAAGTTTTCGTTTGTAAACTACTAAGTGTATAATAGCATCTAGTATATTGTTACAAGGAATTGCACTGTTAGCTTTAATCTTTAAATCAAGTTTGCTATGTTCAATTATTCTTAATGCTTGTGGTACTGTAATTAAATTACCTTTGTTTACTAGTAATAATCCTATGTATGCAATTACCTTTTCAACTGGTAATACTTTTACGATATCTAATCGCAGTAGTCGATTAAGTAATTTTCTGTTAGTTATATTTACTTTTTGCTTCTTCTGTTGTGACATTTGACCACTCATTATACAAATCTATAAAATGTCCTGTTATGTTGTTACGAAATTTATAAATTTTATTTAAATCTCGCTCTGTATTAAGATAATGCTGCAATCTGTTTTCAAATCTACTTAGAACTTCTTTAGGTACTACTGCTTTACATGCATTATATAAGTCTTGTGGTACTCTTAATAGACCTATATGTTTGTATTTAATCGGCTCGCTTAGTTTAAGAAGTTTCTCATAGCTATCAATGAAATCATCCACGTTTTCTACTCCTGCATTTATTAGATAACATCTTAATTCAAATCTATATTCATCAAGTGTTTTCTTTTGCTTCATACTTGCAATCTTTCCTAGTAATCCTCTTTATACTCACTGGTACTTCATCATACTCACCTTCTCCCAAGTAGACAAAGTCATAGTATAAGTCACAACTATTAAAGAACCCATTATAATTCTTACAAGTTATACATCTAGTAACATTCACTTTCATCACCTCCAATAATTATTATAACAGCAATAGCCATCCAAACTACTGCGGCGATTAACTCAAAATAATTCATATTACTTAACCTCTGTAAATCTTAAATCTGCATTTATCTTATATACTTGTTTCGGGTCTACAATACAATCTTTGTTCTTTGTGTTAGATACAATTACTATACCTGTATCTGGGTCACGTAATAATTGTACTACATAGTCCGAACTTTCAAATATAGCGTTACTGCCTTTTGGCATTAGTATAACATCTTCATTAACTTTACCTTTTTCGTTGAATTGCGCCTTTGATACTTGACTACAGATAACTCCTGTTTTATCTAGTCCAGTTAACGTAAATGCTTTTATTGCTCCGCATATTGAAGTTAATCTACTATACTCGTCTGTAGCTGCTTTCCATGGAGTATTTTGAATATAGTCCAAGCATATTAAATCATACTTATTAGGTAAGTCTGTATCTGAAAGTAGCTCTTCAAGATTTTCTTTGAACACATTCCTGTAGTCAATATTATCATCAAGTTGGTCTATTAGTTTTTGAAGTTGTTGTTGACATAATGGAGAATTAAGTTGTGATATTACTTTCTCATCATTACCTACTACTCGCATCTCATGCTTTAAAATTCTGATTGTATACTGATAGATTGACATCTCTGATGATAACAACAAAATCTTTTTATGTTGTTTCATAGCTTCAAGCATAACGTGCATTGTCATTAGTGATTTGCCTGCACCTGGTGAACCAAGTAGTAAATTTAATCTACCAAGTTGAAAATTAAATTTGTATACTGGCATAAGATGAATTGTTTGCTCGCCTGATTTAATTCTTTCTATAGCTTTTTTAAATTGACCCTGCATAAGTGTATATTACATCTCCATTAGCTTTTATAGTAGATACATAAAATCCATGTTTAAGTAAAAATCCTTCATAATTATTAGTATCAACATTACGTGGACATACTGCATAGCAATAATCTACATCAGAAAAATCATCATTAACAAAATCAATAATGTATTTCATTAGGCTTGAACCAAAGTGCCTGTGTCTATAGTTATCTAACACTACAAGTAAACAAATTTTTAATGCTCTACTTCTTTTACTAAGAACGGCACATCCAATTAGTAACTCACTATAGCTTTCATCATAGATACAAACAGCAGGTCTGTTTAATCTGTGTAGTGATTGTAAATATTTCTTATCAGGATATTCTCTGAATATTAAGCTATCAAAATTTATATTTTTAGTTGAACTAATCTTGTATTTATACATACTATTTATCCGTTATTATCATTTCTAACATCTTACAAATAATAAGTAATCTAGTATAATTACTCATTTTCTTTCGTTTATAATCTTTTGGAAGTATTATTTCGTTAGTTATAACCAGATGAATTTTATAACCAAGTATCGCTGCTAGTTTGTGAATTTCATCCTTAGTTATTTCTGGAATTGGAGAGTGTATGTAAAGAGTTCCAGTATCTAATCTAAACTCTAAGTCTAAGTAGTTGTCGTTCTCTAATCGAACTGTAAATCTCAATTCACACCTCCTATTAACTAAGTGATATAAGTCTGTCTAAATATCCTGGTCTGTAGAATTTCTTTATGTGGTATTCATCTTTTTTGGCAAACCAATCGGTTCTTTCAAATACATTTTGTATAATGTCTTTATCCTTTGTATCGTAGTAATAAACTATCTTTCTGACAAGTCCTAAGTCATTTGCACTATTATCCACATCTTCTGGTTCTGCATTTAATATCTCATAAAGTCGTTTATCTGATTTACTGAATACGCTTATATCTGTTTCTGGAGCAACAAAGTTATAGTTTTTCTTTTGATGTTCTTTTTCAATCTTCTGTCTGTCACGCTCGTATTGCTCTGCTTTTAATCGCATCTGTTCATCACTTAACTCTATAAGTTTATCAAATAATTGAACGTTACATTCTTTAAGTTCGACATCAACTATTCTATCAATACAAGGACTTACAATATGTCTTACTCTAGTCCACACTTCTAATTGTTGACCTGTGAAATCCATAAATCTAGTTTCTAGTTCAATGTTTGTTTTCTTTATTATAAATATGTGACAACCTTCTCCTGATTGAGATAGTTCTACAAGCTGTGGAGTATCTATCATAGATTGCATCCATTTATATACTGGATGTTTGAAATCACAGTGGTCACAATCAATACAGAAAATAGAATAACCAGTATCACCTATAGGTCCAAGTTTGATTGATACAGTGTATCCACGTTCTTTAGCTTTCTTAAACTGTTGATATGGTACATGCACTGCGTTATCAATAGTAGAATACCTACCACTACTATCTACTGGTCGTTTATCCTTTGAAAGTATAAATAAATCTGTACAATGTTTAAGTTTCATAGTTACCTAACCAATCTTCGATTAATATAATCTTTGATAGCGTCAACACATTCTGAACAAACTAAATAGTCATTAGTAACGCATTTGTTTAATGTTATATGAAATAATTTTGCAACTTTACGTCTGCATATTTTGCAATATTTATCTTGTTTCATCTTGGAAGTTTTCCCTTTCGAGCGTAACTTTCAGTTCTAAATTGATTGATGCTATTTATATGCTTAAATATTTTTCTTAAGAATGGTATCTCTGTCCAATCATTTATTGTGTGTTCTGGATGTAGGCAATCAAATTCTAGAACTTTAGCTAAGTCTTTAAGTGGTACATTATATTTTGTGAGCATCCTAAGTAGAACTAAGTTACTTGGAAAATAAAACATTAATCCGTGTTCTTTATATACACTCTTAACAAATTCATAAACATCATATAGTTTTGTTAGTTTCTTACCTTCAAGTATTTTCTCTGCTGTTACTACACCTACTTTCGGTACACCAGGAATATTATCAATCCTATCTCCAAGTAAAAATTGCTTTGCTAGTTCATGCATACTACTTTCTACAGTAGTTTCAAATGTTTTGATACCGTTTTTCTTCTTTGATTTGATAGTTAGTTTTGGAATTTGTAAGAAGTCTTTGTCACATGAGATAATCATTACTTTGTTTCGTTTATCTTCAACCAGATTAGAAGCTATGATTGATATTAAATCATCACATTCAAAGACCATTGATGATACAATATTTACGTGAAAAGCTTGTAGTATTTTAATGCATTCATTCTTAAACTCAATCCAGTTCTTAGCGTAGCTATTTATTCTTTGAGCTTTGTAGTATGGAAATAAAACAGTCCTAAATCCTCTGTTTAAGCTGATGCAAAAATAGAACTTTGGGTCCAATCTATTGAACTCTTTAAAGTATCTCTTTGCTTCTCTTATCTCTCGGTCCTTTATCTTTAACATTGTTTGAACTGCTATGTGTGGTGGTAGCTTTGTTGCAAACATAGACCTAAGTAATATATCACCATCATATAATATATGTATCATGTTAAACTCCTATTTATTTCTTTCCCTTTTTACCTTTGCAGCCCACTATTTATCACCTCCTTTTACGTTAGATTTCTGTACTAAGTTTATGTTAAATATTTTTGTTGTTGGCATCATACTAATTTTAAACCAATCTGTATAGCTTACTGGATATCTTAGTGTCTTTGCGTATAAGTACCACCAATTATCTGGATTAAGTTGATTAGTTCTTACTGGTAAATCTTCACTTACTGGCACATCTCCTGAACTCTCAACACATAAACTATCACCATCAACAATTGCTATCTTACCTTCGAAAACAATTTCTGTATCTAGTGCTGTTGAACCTCCTACATCTGGTTCTAAGTCTGAACCAATATAGATACAACTGTTATAACTTAATTCACCAGTACTAAAATCAATTGGAGCGTAATCACCACTATCTTCTACTTTCTGATACTTATATAGTTGTTTGTTTTTTATTATGTAGCTTTGAAATTTACCTGGTATTATATCCTGTTCAGTGTGACATCCTGATAATATTTTATCTCCAATCAAGTATAGCATCATATTAGCTCGTTGATTAGATTTAATTATTATACTGTCAATATCTTGTGTAAATTCAACTTGCTCATGCAGATAGTCATTAGTCATATCTTCGTATGCGCTTAATTGATTAAATTTAAAGTAGACTTTTCCTTTGATTAACCAAGTGTTGAGTGATACATAAGCTGATAAAACTGTTACTGCTTCTTTATCAACTAGTGCTATTAGAAATTTATCTACACTTCCTGCTCCTAGTATTGGAGTTCTGTGTTGATATTCTTGTTTGATTGATAAGTCTGTACTATCTACGTAGTATACACTTGATGTGTTATAATTAACCATAAAGAAGTAACTAGCTGACGGATTACCAACAAAGTAACAACCATTTAATCTAGTATCTTCACTCCATACTACAGCTTCACTTCCTGTATCTACTTTAGACCAATCATATGGTTCACTACCAATAATGTTTAATCTACAAGAAAGATATAATGTATTTCCTGCTATGTGAATATCTTTAATGTAGTTTGTTGTCGGACTAATATTTACTGTAGTCCATCCAACTAGTGTAACATCAAAAGTTTCACCAAATGTATTAGGTAGTACTGAATTATAATTTACATTGTAGAAAGTATCAGCAATATAAACTCTGAACTCTCCGAGTGGGATTATCCATTTTCCAGTTGAAGCTACATATATTTCAAGTTGTTTATTATTGTTTAGACGTCCTGTAAACTTGACTGTTGATTGAGATGAAGCATTGCTTATAAATTGAAATGAAGCTTCTGTTTCATTAAATCCTGCTATACCTTGAAATCCGCCTCTGTAGTTTTCTTTTGTAGCATCTAAATCTGTTACAAAAATTCCATCAGTAGTTTTAAAAGCTAGTTTATTGTTAACAGTGTATATAAATTCTGTAACTTGATTAATGTTTGATACTTCAAGTTCTGCTGATTGCTGACTAAATACCTTTTCGTTATTGATTGTATATGTTGAGACATATCCTTGCTCATCAATATAGTAATTAGTTCCATGTATCACTGGGATACTATCTGCTACTGCTTCTGGATTTATTCTAGTTTCATTACTAAATTTCATGTTTTATATACACTCCTATTTCGGTAAGTTTAATGCATCAGCAAAAGTATTGTAATCTAACTTATAGCTATTATAAAATTCATCATCAGTCATTGGTCTAGTTTTCTTTATTACTTCTACAAATGTTTGTGGAGTATCAGAACCATTTAATTGAATACTACAGTTTTTAAAGTCCATAGTTCCAAGAAAAGGACTATCATTACTATAACTACTTAATCCTATGAATGTGTTGTATGAAGTATTGTTGAAGTCCATACCACTATCCGTCATTACAAGTAGTTGATTTTCTGTTCCATCTTCATCAAGTTCATAGAAAGTTTTTGTGTTTGAATTTGAAATCACAACTTTAATAGTGTAGTGTTTGTTAGGTTCAATATTTTTTAAAGTTTGTGTAGAACCTGACCAACTGTAAGATGATAGTTTATTACTACTAACCTCGAGATTTAAAAAATATTCTGAATGAAATACATTTTGCGTTGAGCTTACATTACTTCCTGTTGTAAAATCAAAAATATAAATGTTATTATTTTTATAGGTAGAATTATTAGTTATACTTGCGTAGTTCTGTCCAGAGAAATTACTTACTACACCGTCATCTATTGATAGACTGCCATGAGTTGTTATAAAATCAGCTAAATCTCCTATTTCAGTATACTCAACATTTGAATTACTAATGATATTACTTGCCAAGCTACTACTGCTATCAGGAATTGATGAATAGCTATCTAATTCCTTGAACCAAGGTCTATTAAAGTAGTAATCTTTTTGATGTGATAATGTAAGTCTTGTAGCTAGTCCTTGCGGGTCGTTATCTGGTACTGTGCTTAGTGCTTCTGTGAAATCTACATCTGCATCCTGACATCCAGTTCTACGTTGTTTAAACACAAGCTCGTGATATAATGCTTTACCTTGATAGTTATATCCAAGATTGAGGTTAGATTCGCCTACTCGTTTATCTGGTTGCCATATTTGCTGTGGTGATAATAATCTACCTCCAAAGAAATTACATCCTGGTAAGAATATTCTACAACTTTCTGCTCCCATTTCTAATCCAACTTGTGACTTAGTAATATCAGACTTATCATAGTAAGCTCCGTAAAGTGGTGGATTATTAAAGTTTACATAGTTAATGTTTGCACTAACTGGATTGTATGGAATAGTTGCCGTATATACACCATCATATCCATTACCTAAATAGTAAAGAACTAATCCAGGTACTTGTCTATTAAATGTATAAGTATTATTTTTGGTAAGAATATCAGAAGTTGTATTCCAATTAAATAAGTTAGCTACTTGACTTTCAGTTACTAGTGCATCTTTAATATTAGAACTATAAGATAAACCAATACCTTTTTCGATAGCTTCCTGTCTAGTCATTTCCTTTAATTGTTGAACATCAAGCTGTGTCATATTATAGTTATTCCACATGTCAATGTTTTGTACAAATGGATGTTCTACAGTACTATAGGTATTTTCAAAGAACGATATTGTTGTGTTATTTGCAGGAGCATTAGATGAAATTAAGTTGAAGTCAATGTCATTTACTGTAGTTCTACTTGTTTTTTCAGATACATCTTTTCCAAATAGAAGCTTTAAAACAGGTCTTAAACAAAAGATATCTACATACTTATGTTCATTTATAACTTGGTTCTCATCAAGTTCAAGTCCTGTTAAGCTTTCTTCGTATTGATTAACTTTATCAACTAATACATTTGCTCGCTGTTGTAATTCTAGTAAATCCATCTTTAGTTCCCTAAATTAAATAATATACAAAATAGTACAAGAAATATAAATACTACATGTTAACCTCCGCTAAATACTATTCTTTGTAGTGCACTTATATCTCCCAAGTCATTTATATTTACATTTTTTGCAATTACAAATGATTTACAGTACCAGTCGCTACAAGGTTGTGTTGATATCTCTACTCTAAATCTATCGTATTCACAAGTATATGCCCATGGTAGACCTTGAGCTGCATACTCTTTTTGTAAATCCCAGATATTCAGGTAGATTGTTACATTAGTTTGTGGTTCTAGTTTTTCAGTTAAATATAGAGTACCAGAACCGCATCCATGTGATACGTAGCATGTACCACAATTATTACAAGAATGTCCTATATGCGAAATACCAAATGGTCTTGGTCTACAGTTTCCACTACCCGCCCAAGTTTCATAATTCCAAGATTGAGAAGTAGTTGAATGTGTTCCATCATCATTTATTAGATATACTTTTCCAGAACCATTACAGCTACCAGTTAAAGATGCTATGTAGTATTTACCGTTAATAGGTAGTTCATCTAGCAATGTTCCATTAACTCCCTCACCAGATATGCCTATTGGCATGATAAATGTGTTATTACCACCTAATGCATCACCTGTAGAATGATTATATGGATTGAATAATGCTTGGTCTGTAACGAAACACTTATCTATACTTTGTACACACGTATCTCCGTTATCAAGTTGATATGTTATTTGACCAGTTACACATCCACCATTTGAACCGTTAGGTACATCTTCTTCTGTTTCACCATAGTTGTTTCCAGAACCACCATAATTAGGTTCAAAAACAAATTCATATTGCCATCCATCTCCAACTACACGTCCATTAAATGTAGTAGTAGATAAAGGTATATTATTGTTGTTGTCTACAAATGTAAACTCAACATCTTTACTTATTGTTTCAGAGTATGACTGCTTGTCTACAGCACTTGGTACTGCTAGAGTTTGATAAGATGTATATGTATTTCTTAGATTGTTGGTTGGAATAATTAAACTGTCATGTGATATACATCCTAATGCACTTGGCGACCAATGTTGACAGTAGCTATCATTATCTGCGTGAGTTGAACCTGCATCTCTGTGTATTATACCCCGTTGAAAATATGAGAATGAATAGTTTCCGATTGTATCGCTATTTAAATTTGTGTATTCTTTATAGTAATCATTGATTAAGTTTTGTCTTAACCATCCACCTGCTTGTGATACTTGATATGGTTCACATAGGTTAGATAACCAAAGTCCTGGTTTTGATGTTTCAACATTTGCTATACCATTTTCGATAATACCATTTAATCTACAGTATGATACAGCTTGTTTATTTATATTTCCGTTAAATGCTTCTAGTAGTGTAAATCTAAAATATTTAAAAGCATATTCAGTTGTAATTTCTACATTATCATTTCCGCTTCCTGCTACAGAGTTTGTTCTGCTGTATGTTCCTATTGTTATCCAATCACTATTATCATTAGAAGCTTCCAATTTAAATGTTTTTAGAATATCACCTTCTATATTACTTGGTATTGATACGTTATTAAATGTGATTGACGTTAGCTTTATTGCATCTGGATTGTAGTAAGTGAACTGTTGATTAGGTAAATATCCTCCATAATAGTAGTAACCTTCATCTGGATTAGTCATTACGTAAAGTTCGTTACCTATTGCTGGTAATCCATTTACAGCAAAACTACTACCTCCAATAGTTCCATCTTCTGTTAATACTGGTTGTTCAAATTGAGTACCTATGGCTTTTTGTTTAATAGTTTTTGAGAGCTTTGTAAAGAGTGGTAGTCCATCTACTATTGTTGTCATGTATGTTTGACCATCAATAGATAACTCATTATTATATATTACATTTAATCCTTTTAATAAGTAGTCATGTACCCATAGTCTAAGACTACTCATATCTGGATAAGGAGTTAAATCCATTCCTTGTGGTTGAACTTGACAACCATCTTCTACATCCATAGCTTCTGCTTTTTTAAGAAGTTCTTCAATTGGGTCACGTTTAATTTTAGTTATTCTTTGATTAGATTTTACCATCTTATATTAACCATTCTGTTTCGTCTTGTGCTACAAAGAAAGTTGGTGGTAGATAATTAACACTTGGATTAACCTTACTTGGAGGCACATACGCGTTAACATTTTCCTCATTGACTACTGCTGCTTGTGCAGCTTTAACAAGTGATAAATCTACACCACGTGTTGGTTTTGATTTGTTAGATACAACTGCACCAGCATTAAAGTTTACTACTCCGATATCTGTTATATCTAAACTATTTGCACCAGTTGTGTATAAAGTATCATTACATTCACTAAAATAAAATAAGGTTGATGAACCTACATATTGTCCTGATAGTCTTTGAAAATCTGAATAAATTCCACATAAGTTACCAATATAAACATTCGGATAATCAATTAAAGGTGGTTCAAGTTTAGTTGACTGTGCAGGATATAACTTTGGAAAGTTTGTAGTTGGTAAGAACTTATTATTGGATTGAGAGTATTGTGTATCATTATATTCTAATACAGTGTGGTTCTCATCATCAAGGTAATAGATTGTTATATCGTCATTTAATACTTCTTTTAAAACTGGAGTTTCATCACGTGATAATACATCATACATGTATCCTGGTCCGTCTACAAAATCTTTTGATTGTTCGAGGTATCTACCGTAGGTATGAATTGTTGAACCATATCTACGTAGTAGACCATCAAATAATTTCTTGACATTATCAAATGCTGTTCTGTTTAGTAGTCTATTTGTTGATTGTTCAACTAACTCTTTAACCAATGTGTATGCTGATTTTTGTTGTGATAAGTCTACTTCAAAAGGATTAGTCCAAGTAGTTTCTGGATATACTTTGATGTTACCATTGACATAATCATTTAAGAACTCTACACAACGTTCATATTCTGCTTGATTAGTTGTACCATCTTCATTTATTATTTTAAAGTGCTCAATTGGCATTTATTATTCCTCAAATAATATTGTAACTTCATACTTTGTTGCGCTTGCTTATAAATATTGATTAATTATTTTAATAGTTCTTTATAATGCATCCATTTAATATTGTTTTTATCACAGTAGTTTGCGTAGGTTGTATTACTACCTTTGTAAATTTTGACGTTAGGATTTTGAAATACCATTACTATTTCATACTCTGGATGTTGTTCGACTAATAGTTTCATCTTCTTGCGGTCTTGTGAAGTCCATTTACCTTTAAGTTCATATATTAATCTACCTCGTACAAAATCAGGTTTATACTTATGCTTTGTTTCGGGTATTGTATATGATATATTGAATGGTTCATACTCAAAACCTAAGTGCTTTAAATGACCTGCTAATCGCGCTTCAAATTTACTGCGATACTTCTGGTCTGAACTTTTCTTCTGTGCCATCTGCTAATCTCACTATTAGTTTGTTGTCTGAATTTTCATCATCTTCAAGTTGAGAGAACTTAACTACTATTGTAAGTAGTTTATCAATCTGTTTAAGAATATCGGTATCACCATCTTTCATAAGAGTATCAACCTGCTTTAGAAGATTACTTCTTATGCGTTGAAATTTTACAGTTAGTAATGACGCTACTAGCTTGTTATATTCCTTGTATTTAAATAGTTCATCAATAAAGTTTATACATTTGATTGGATGCCAATCTTTATGTTTGTTCTGGATGTATTGTAATAGGTCTACACCATCAACATCCTTTGACGCTAACTCCAATAGCTCATTGTTTGTTAATTCCATTTAAGAACTCCTGTATTCTTATTATTATTGTGCTTATATCTTTTAGTTTGAATACTGTCTTTAATACTTTATATACACCTGTGTGATTAAACCCAACTTCAATAAATCGTTGTTTACCACTATAGATTAAACAAATATATTTACAGTCTTGAATACTTGTATCTAAGAACTTAGAACTTAATCTAAATCTATTACCACATGGAGTAGATATCACCTGTCCTATATGAATTTTCAAACTCCTGATGTTATAGACTTCCAAATTATAATCTCCGTTTTATGTTACTCATATCAATCTGTTTTATATTTGATATTGCATTAGATTTTGCACAAGCTGAATTAATGTACATTACTGCTTCACTTGGATTAACTCCATTAAGTGCAAGGAATAAAGAAGTTAGCATTGGTTGTAAATAATAATCATCTGCAAGTACATCCGTTTCTGAACTTACAAATTTTTTAGGACTACCAGAACTTATATCTTGGAATAAACCAGTTCTTATAACATAAGCGGTTTTGTCTTTAGTATCAATAGTTCCATCAGGATTTAATTTACAAGGTTTACCATCTTTTAAATAAGCTATCTTCTCATGATTACTATTATAATATCGCTTGCCTGCTTCTCCTGAAAGTTCTACTTCTACAATAACCTGTGGAGTTGATGAGAGTGATACAAGTAAATTAATATATCCTATTATTTTTTGTAAGCATCTATATGTTGGTTGAACTGGATAGTTTATTCTTACTGCAAGTGCTGTGTATATATCTTTAACTGTTGTCACTCTGAACCTCCGAGTATATCTTATTAAGTGTCTTTATTTGATTTCTCATATCTGCAATATATTTAAGTAGAAATTCTTCAAATCCATCTACTAGACTGTCTTCGATAGAAGTATTTACAAGCATGTGTACTGTATCAACTTCATCACCAATTTCATTTATTAGTGCTCGTTTATAACTATCTGTTCTTTGAAAGTACACTGCATCAATGTCTGCTAGTAGTGATAAATGATGTTCTATATCTCTACATATACCAATTGGTACATAATAAAATTCAAACATTTTTGTAATTTTCATATTATTTATTGTTCCTGAGTTGTTGTATCAACTACTTCTGTTTCTGCTGTTGGTTGTTCATCTGTCATAAGTTCTGACATTAGTAAATTAAATAATGATGATGCTCCTGCGGGAGTTAGTCCTAAACTTTCTGATAGAACTGCAACCATAATATCTTCTGCTGAAATTATATCTTCTTCTAAGCCTTGTGCTACTACTTCAATTACTTGATTATCGTTAGCTTCTGATTGAGGTGGTTGCTCTGTAGTCATAGTTTCTTCTTGGACTGCTTCTCCTGTTGGAGTTACTGTTGCATCTACCATTGTTTCTTCTTGTACTGGCATTGTCGGCTGTTGATTAGGCATATTCATTGACATGTTAATTACTCCTATTTAAGTTTTGTTATAACTGTATATAATGGACTTGGTAGTGAGTGTATAAGTTTGAATGATGATATTACTTGTTGCTTTTCTAAGTGTTTCATTATTGCTCTGATTATTACTAAACCACGAACACTAGCAAACCCTGTTGCTTGTACATTATAGTTATGATATTGATTGTTTATAAGCGCTTTAATTAATTCTTTATATCCTGTTTTACCTTTTTGAAAGTGTGGATGAATTAATAGTATTCCTCGTTTCTGTTTATCTATCACTATATGTTTCGTATAAGGTTTTATTAACTCAATCCAATCAGTCATTCATTTACTCCCAAGGCATTTTTTGTTCTGTAGCTTTTGTTGTCTTTGTTTTCTTTTCTTTCTTTGGTTCTGCATCTGCTGTTTTGCCTGTAGCTTTTGCAAGCTTTGCTTTGTACTCATCAACTTCTGCTTCTGTTAACTTGCGTACTACTGCTTCACCTGTTATGATTGGATGAGCTGCTTCTTTCTTTTGATAGATTGGTCCGTGGATTTCAACATAGTCACCTTTGTTAATTTCTTCACCATCTTTTTTAAATCTTAAGAATGATAAACCATTGGATACTACATATTGCTTATCTTCAAAAGTAGCTGTTACGTAGAATGTTCCTTTTACTACGAGTGGACTTGGATTTTTGCGGACTTGTTTCTTTTCTGTCATTTCGAACTCCTTAATTTTAAAAGTAATACTAAAATAAAATATATGGATAATTAAATTATTCCCAAATTTTATAGGTTTATAACATACTGTTTACAAAAGTTTACGTATCTCCTGTCTAAAATAATTTTGAACTTGGTCTGGATTTAAATCTGGTTTCCAAGGTAAGTAAGTAATATCGATTTTTCCTTGTTTAATACCTTTGTGTTTATCAAAACCATAGTGAGTGTAAATATTTGATATATCGATAGTATATTTCTTACTTAAATCAGCACATAATTTACATATTGTATTAAACTGCCTAAGTGTAAATGGATATAAAGATTGTTTGTGTTTAAGATTAAATCCATAGTTACAGCAAGCTGATACTCCTATTGAACCTGTGTTACCTAAGTATGTATGAGCCGTATATTTACCATCTTTACAATTTTCATTGTCCTCTGGTTTATATACACCTGAATGCACTGTACCTAAGTTATCTACTAAAAAATGATACGCTTTTAAATCTGTACTGTTAGGTTTATAACTACCGCCTGTATGATGAATTATTATTCTTTTCATTAGTTGTCTCCAAGTATAAAATCAAATATTAGTGATAGTGGTATAGTTAGTATTGCTATGACTACCACTGTTATAAAGAACCAATATAGTATTTGCATGTTTACTCCTTAACAATATATTCCACTATACGCATTTTGTCTGCTATGCTGGTTAATATCGTAGTTACGCCTCGACCATATCTCCTTTTTAATTTTTCTAGTGCTTTCTCTGCATTCTTACGTCTTCTGTAAATCATATAGTGTGAATTATAACTTGTAGATTGTAGCCAGTTATCAGCATAAGCTATCGCATATAATGTTCTTGGTATTGTCATGTTATACTCCTTAGTAACTTTTCATTATCTTTATTCGTTGATTAATACTTGGATGTGTTGAAGATACTTCATTCCATTTTTGTTTAATCACAATCTTTTTGAGTGCACTTGGTAAATAGTTCTTTGTGTTATCTTTTTTAGCCATAACAGTTGCAAACAAATCTGCTTCTATTTCATGTTCGTGTCTAATTTTCTGCTGTTGTTTTAAAGTAGTTGGATAGTTTGTATAGATAAACTCAAAAAATTTTATATGATGTTTAAGAACTCTATGACCTACTTCATGATATCCTACTGCAAGAACTTCATTGTAAGAGAGTTTGTTTGCTAGTCCTGTAGATATAACTATATTTCCTTGTGCTGTTGTGAATGCTTGAACTAATTCAGTATTACCAAAGTGGACATTACAAGATGTATTGTATAAGTTACAGGTATTTTCAAGTTTATTTTTTATAGTTACCTGTTCTTTTTCTGTTAGGCCATAAGTAGGATTACAAGTTATTATTAGTAGCACTATTACTGGTATTAACATTAGATAAATCAGCTTCTTTGTCATACGGCTTAACCTCTAATAATTGATAAATTAAATCTGTACTTTTTAAAGTTTTAAAGATTAATTGTGTTATTTGTAGGTGAATTGGTATTGATGAAGTGTGTCGATAGTTCCAGAAAGATTTATATACTTGTGTATCTTTAACATAAAAGTCTTTTGGACTGGCTAATACTGCTATTATTTTTAAGAACTGAATTAGTGCGTCTTTAGTATCATTATTCAATTCAAGGATAAATCCTAAGTGATGTCCTTTTGTACTTTCGATAGATAAATCTGGCACTAGAGTTTTAATATCATTCATTAGTTGATGTTTATTAGATACATTACCAAGTGAACATTTCTGGAGGCGTGTGTATAAAAATAGTTTTTGATATCTACGTCTAAGATAAAACTTTAGAGTTATACAATTCATTATTGCTTTTGAAGTAATCGATAGTGCTACTCTTTGATGAAAGTTCTTAGCTAGTTCTATCTTATTAAGTATTATATTTAT
>ERZ780028.177-NODE-177-length-26047-cov-3.097799_pt1 | contig 26047 bp, 27 predicted proteins | sample MGYA00511859_ERZ780028 | MGnify/ENA primary metagenome ERZ780028 (study PRJEB29588, sample SAMEA2152254) | human gut metagenome | biome: human gut; feature: human-associated habitat; material: faeces | place: Denmark | collected 2008/2010 ...
AAGGAGCTTTCCGGTGGTCAGCAGCAGCGTGTTGCCATCGCGCGGGCAATGGTGAAGAAGCCGGACATCCTTCTCTGCGACGAGTTAACCGGTGCGCTTGATACGAAATCCTCAAAGGATGTATTGCAGCGTGTACAGAAAATGAATGATACTTATAAGACAACGGTCGTGATTATTACACACAACCTGAACATCGCCGGAATGGCAGACCGGATCATCAAGATCACGGATGGCAAGGTTGTATCCAATCAGAAGAATGTAGATAAGAAACGAGTAGAGGAGATGGAGTTGTAATATGACGATCAATAAGAGAGCTGGGCGCAGCATAAAGAAAAACATCGCGTTTTATATTATCAGTATCATTCTTACGATGCTGACATCTATGGTGATTGTCGCGGCTGTGTCAACCGGACACACGTTGACAAAGGTTGTGGATGATTTCGTGAAGGACTATAAGGCGGAGGATGCAGAGTTTGTCACCTATCAGCCATTGTCCGATGCAGATATGGAGAAGCTCGAACAGGAATATGATGTGATACTGGAACACAGCCGGTATAAGGATGTAAATGTGGAAAGTGGGGATTTAAAAGGAGCTACGATCCGTGTATTCCCGATGCCGGAGAAGCTGAACCTCTGTGAGGTGCGGGACGGACACGAACCGGGCGATGGAGAGGCACTTCTGACACAGGATTTTGCGGATGTGCATGATATCAAAGTAGGAGATACGATTTCTCTTGGGGCGTATGATTATAAAGTATCTGCATACACGACGAAGGCAGATTATATCTACATGCTTGAGAAGCTGTCCGGCTATATTGACAGTGAGAAATTCGCACTTGTCGTGGTCGATCGCAAGGAGTATGACAAGATTGAGGCGGATGAGGCAAGCTATTATTCTATCAAATACAACAAGGATAATTCCAAGGAGGTGCGGGAGAAGTTAAATGCGGATTACGTGATTGCAAGCTATATGGCGGCAACCACGAACACGCGAATCTCCATGCCGGTCAACGAGGGAGATGCCGTTACGAATATGGCGACCATGTATGCGCCGGTTATGTTCATCATTATTATCACACTTGTCGTTATGGTACTTGGAAGAAATATCAGACAGGAACAGTATCTGCTTGGAACATTTCAGGCACTTGGATTTTCCAAGAAGCAGATCATAAGACATTATATGCGGTATGGTGTACTGCCGGGCGTCGTCGGAAGTGTGCTTGGAGTGATTGTGTCCGTTCCGCTGACAGGAGTACTGTGCAGATTCTATATCGAATATGATTTTGAAAAGCTTACTTATACACCGACCTACGATGTATCATCGATCGTTGTGGCGCTGGTTGTACCGACTGTTCTTTACTGTGCGGCTATCGCAATTCAGGCGGCAAAGCTCTTGAAGAAGTCACCGGTTGATCTCTTGAGAAACACAGGAAAAGATACGAAGACAGTCGGTGTGATGAAGAAGAGCCGTGCAAAGACACAGACAAAGATGCGGGTGCGGAGCGTGATCGGACATCCGGGAAGAAGCATTGTACCGGCATTTGGTGTGGCTGTCGCTGCGTTCTGTATTCTGACAGGATTTATTATGAAAGACAGCCTGGATACACTGATGCACGGCGGACTTACAAGCTCTATTAAGTACGAATATCTGTACCGGTTAAATGCGTTGGAGAAAGGCACACCGGAGCAGGGCGAGGCGTTGTTCCAGAATTACTATGAGGTAGAGGGAAACACGGTACAGCTTTCTGTACAGGGAATCAGCAAGGATTCGAGATATTTCCCGGACAAGACAGACAGTGAGGACGTGCTTGATCTGGACAAATATTATCTGACAAGTGCGGCTGCACAGACCTATGGTATAAAGACAGGTGATACGCTTACCTTCAGCAATATTGCCGACCTGAAAGAGCATAAGGTAACAATCAGTGGTATCGTGGCGGACAACACGCATTGCTATCTGTACACAGGAAGAGAAAATGCAACGGCGCTGGCAGATGTAGACAGTGATGTCTATAACTGCATCATAAGCAAGGATGCATTGTCACTCGACAAAGACCGCGTGGCAAGCGAGACAACAATGACTGTTACGGCAGACACGATGGAGAATATGATGGGACCGATGCATGCAATCATGGTTATATTTGAGATCGTAGGTGTTGTGCTTGGCGTATTTGTGCTGTATCTGATTATTAACATGATCGTGGCAGAAACAGCAACCAATATTTCGGTTATGAAGGTACTTGGTTTCAGCCAGAAAGAGATTTCGAACCGGGTACTGAATGTCAATCATATTCTCGTATGCATCGGATACCTGATTGGAATCCCGGCTGCATATATGTTTGTTAAGGTCGGTTATTCGGATACGATCGAGAATTATGGTATGCTGTTGTCCCCGGTTCTCACAGCCAGAACGTTGGTGATCGGTTTCGTACTTACATGGGTCGTCTATGAGATTTCCCTTCTTCTCCAGAAGAAAAAAATATCAAGGATTGACATGGTGGAAGCTTTGAAGGAAAATAACAGAAACGAGTAGATTTCTTCAGAAGTTTTTTGGGAGGATACAGATGGCAAAACGGGTATTTACGGAGGAAGAACGGGCAGAGTATAGAGAGAAAATGTTGGATGCAGGGTTTGACCTGTTGAAGAAGTATGGAATGACACATATGTCGGTTGCCAAGATCACGGAGGCAGCCGGCATCGGTGTGAGTACGTTCTATAATTTCTTCGCGTCGAAGGAAGAATATGTGTATGAGGTTCTGCAATACCGGAGAAGAAAGATTCCGGAGCTGATCCGGATTGCATTGAATGGCAAGGAAAAGGCTGGCCCGGCAGAGACGCGCACGTATCTGAAGATGATGATCGATGAGAGGTACAGTGTATTTCCAAGTCTGACACCGGAGGATGAGAAGCGTCTGTTGGAGATGCTTCCGGAACAGGCAAGACCGGATCTGCAGAAAGAGACCGAGACAAGTATGCAATTCTTCCGGCATATGGAAGGCATCCGCCCGGATGTGAATATTCCGCTTGTGGCGAACCTGATTAAGGTCTATGTGCTTGCCGCAGAAGGAAAAGAGATGCTGCATCAGGCGGTGTTTGATGTCACGATGGAACGCATGCGGGATCTGATCTTGTATGAGATATTCGGAAGAACGGAATAAAGTTATGAAAAAGGAGCGATCAGCTCCTTTTTTTATGCCCTGAAAATAAGACTGACTTTTCCAGTTTCCCGGTTGTTATATATGAATGACAAAGGAATGAAAGGAAAGGTGCAGTATGAAGAAACAGGCAAGACACAAAAAGAAACAGAGCTACAAAGCGGTAGCGCGTGTACTCGTGACTTTGCTAATATTGATCACTGGTCTGATCGCATACTATTCAATCCGTGGTGGAGATCGCACATTGCTCATGGTATTTCATTCGGAAAAGCAGGTGGCAGATACTTCAGGCGCATGGAATCTAATTCTTGTTGATCGGGATCATTACATTCCTGCCAATTATCAGGTGGAACTGACCGAATTATCCAATGGGGAAAAGGTGGATTCAAGGATCTATCCGGAGCTACAGCAGATGTTTGATGATGCAAGAGCGGCGGGACTTGCGCTGTTTGTGCGGGAAGGGTATCGGACAACAAAGGAGCAGCAACAGATCATGGACGATCGAATCAAAGAATATGAAAATCAGGGCTGCTCGAAGAAAGAGGCGAAGAAGAAAGCGGAGGAGTATGTTGCGATTCCGGGGACGAGCGAGCATCAGTTAGGACTCAGTGTGGATATCAACGCGGATACATCCAAATGTTCATCGGATGCTGTCTATCAGTGGCTGGATGAAAATGCATATAAGTACGGATTTGTGAAACGCTATCCAGAAGATAAGACAGACATTACATCCATCAACAACGAACCGTGGCATTACCGGTATGTGGGAAAGGATGCAGCAAGAACGATGAAGCAGGAAAATCTGTGTCTGGAAGAATATCTGATAAAATATAAATAAAACTGACTTTTCTGACGCGTATGTTGTTATAGTAAGTGGGGATAGAAAAGAGGTGAGAGCGAGAATGGAGTCTACAAGCGATTTTCTGCTGGTGCACCGGGCGAGAGCCGGGGATGAGGAAGCATGTGAGAGACTGGTCAGGAAATATTATCCAAGCATTTATCAGTACTGTTTGTTGCATATATATGACACGTATGAAGCGGAGGATCTGACACAGGAAGTGTTTGCCAGAGCCTTTGCAAGCTTAGATCGATACAGGGAATATGGCAAAGTAAAAAATTATCTGTACACAATCGCCGGAAATGTAGTGAAAAATTATTATAAGAAGAAAAAGGATATTCCGCTAGAAGAACTGCCAGAGGCGGAATCCGAAAATCGTGTGGACACGGTTGGTATCCGGCTGGATATCGAACAGGCGGTGCGGAAGCTGCCGGAGGAGCTACGGGAAGTTGCGATTTTGTCGTTCTTTCAGGAGCTGAAGCAAAGAGAAATCGCAGGATTGCTCCAGATTAAGCTCTCATTGGTGAAATACCGGATTGGACGGGCGAAGGAGCTTTTGATCAAAGAATTGGAGGTGGAAGAATGAAAGCTTACAGACAACGGATACAGGAATATAGAGATTTCGTACAGCAGACATGTATACGGGAAGAAGCGGGGGCATGCACGATAAAGGTGTGTCAGGATATTCTGACAGAACAGGCACTCCAGATGGAATCAAAGAAGACATCGTATTTTGAATTCTTATATGAGCAGTCACGGTTCATCAAAAAAAGATGGTGGGTGTTGCAGGGCGGAGTGCTTCTGTATCTATGGCTGTGGCTGAGCAACAATGCCAACGACATGAAAGAGACAATGCGACTTATGGGAATTTTCGCAACGATGTTTGTGATTTTGATCGTTCCGGAAGTCTGGAAAAACCGAAGAAACGGTGCCGTCGAGGTGGAACAGGCATCGTATTATACGCTTCGCCGGATCTGTGCGGCGAGAGTCCTGTTGTTTGCAGCAGTGGACTTCTTGATTGTCATGATATTTTTGGCGGTAGCATATCGGACAACGGCACTTACCCTGAACAATCTGGTTGTGAACTTCTTACTTCCGGTCAATGTGTCCTGTTGCATCTGCTTCCGCGTGTTGTATAGCAGATGGGAACGGTCAGAATATGTTGCCGTGATGCTATGTCTGCTATGGGTGGCAGTCTGGACGATGATTGTTGTAAATGATGCGGTCTATCAGAGGATTGCATCTCCGGTCTGGAAAGCGATGCTGTTGCTGACATTTGTATATGTTGTGTATTGTGTTCGGAAGTCATTGACTTTCGATGAGAAAATGTTGGAGGATTACACCAATGAAATTAGAGTTTAAGCATGTAACAAAACGATATAGCGAGGTAGCCGCCGTCCGGGAAGTAAACTATGTTATGGAACAGGGCATCTACGGATTGCTCGGAGTCAATGGCGCAGGGAAAACAACATTGATGCGGATGCTGTGTACGATCATCCAGCCATCGGAAGGAGAGATTCTATGGAATGGCAAGGAAATCTGGAAGCTTGGTAGTGCTTATCGGGAGGTGCTTGGATATCTGCCACAGGAGTTTGGGTATTATCCCGATCTGAATGTGTATGATTATATGATGTACATTTCTTCGATAAAGGGACTAAAGCAAGCATTTGCCAACAGGAGAATAAAACAGCTTTTGGAGCAGGTAGATATGTGGAAGTTCAGAAAACGGAAGATGAAGCATCTGTCTGGCGGTATGGTCCGGCGCGTGGGGATTGCGCAGGCAATGTTGAACGATCCAAAGATTTTAGTGTTAGATGAGCCGACAGCAGGACTTGATCCGAACGAGCGGATACGGTTCCGCAACCTGATCAGTGAGCTGTCCGAGAACCGTCTTGTATTGTTATCTACCCATATCGTGTCGGACATTGAATATATTGCAAATGAAATCCTGCTGATGAAGGATGGAATGCTGTGCTATACAGGAACTTCGGAAGAACTGCTTTCGTCCATGCAGGAGCGCGTATGGCTGTGTCAGGTGCCAAGAAATATGGTTGAGATTTATATGCGGAAATATCTGGTTGGAAATATTAAAACAACCGAAAATGGCGCAGAGCTTCGGATCATATCGAAGGAAAAGCCGATGGCGGAAGCTGTGCAGGCAGAGAAGAACCTGGAAGATGCATTTTTGCTTTATTTCGGGGAAAAATCGGAGGAACGACAGGATGCTTAAATTAGAGTTGAAACGGATTTTTTCGAAGAAATTAAATGTGCTTGCCGTTGGTCTGATGGTGATATTGGCAGCGGTGTTTAGTGGATTTGCTGCGACTAGCAACCGGTATGTGGATGCGCATGGAACGGTCAGCACAGGAATGCTGGCAACGAGAAAGCTTGTAGAAAATAAGAATGGGTATGCAGGGGCTCTGACGGAAGCAGAACTTACGAAGATTGTTGTACAGTATAAAGCGGTGATGGCACAATCCCAAGAGGAGCAGGATGAAAATTATGGGACACTATATCAGCCAATCGATGATATCCTAAATTTCATGATATCTGTGCTGACACCGGATGCGGGATACGATGAGACAGTTTTGGATTCGGTGACGGAGGATTCCGTACAGGATTTCTATACGTGGTATCGGGGAAATATGAAATGGATGGCAGATCAGTATGGAAAGACTCCTGAACAGAAAGATTATCTGGAGAAGAAATACAGTGAGATTATATTGCCGCTCCAATACGAATCCTATGGTGCATGGGATACGATGATTATGTATGCGGAGACATATTCGATCGTGCTGGCAATTCTGGTTGGATTTATCTGTGCAGGAATATTTGCAGATGATTTTCAGACAAAGGCGGATGCGGTATTTTTTGCTTCGAAGTATGGAAGATCCAAAGCAATTAAAAACAAGATACTGGCAGGCGTCGTTGCGACAACGATGATCTACTGGACAGGAATTGTCCTGTTAAGTGCAATCAGCTTTGGCATTATGGGAACCAGTGGCATGCATACACCGTACCAGATGTCGGAAGCATATAGCATCTACATCATGACATATGGACAATATTACGCACTGACAGTAGCATGCGGTTACATTGCAAGTCTGCTTGCAGCGTCTTTAGCCATGCTGGTAGCGGCGAAGATGCATACGATCAGTGTTGCTGTCTGCATTCCATTTTTTCTGTACTGCTTACTACCGTTTATTGGGCGGGTATTGTCCAGCTATACAAAGGTGTTCAACCTGATTCCGACGATCCTTACAAATGTGGAAGCAAGCGTCAGGGTGCCGTTGTTGTATCAGATTGGAACGCATGTGATCCGGCAGGTTCCACTTGTAATGGTGATGTATACCGTTCTTTCCATCGTGCTATTGCCGCTTATTTACCGGAGTTTCCGGCGATATGGGAGAGCGTAGTTGATTTTTATCAAATTACTCTGTATTGCAAGTGATAAGAGGATAAGCATGGGCTTTTCCGGAGATAAATGATGTGGCGGATTGATAAATTTTCGTTTGACATTTTCAAAATCAGCAAATATAATATTCAAACGAACGAGTAGCAAATCTGCGTAAATCCAGTTTTGCTGCTCGTTTTTATTTTTATATGCCATTAAAAAGTGTGTAGCTGATCAGCGTAAGTCCAACTTAGAATGATTAGTACACACTTTTTTTATGAGGAAAAAAGGAGGATTTAGAAAAATGGCAGAAAGTAACAAGATGAAGGATATGCCAGTGAATAAGCTCATGATCCGGATGGGTATTCCGATGATCTTATCCATGGCATTGCAGGCAGTCTATAATATTGTAGACAGTGCGTTTGTCGGAAATATGAAGGTGGGAAGCGAAGCTGCGCTGAACGCGTTAACGCTGGTGTTCCCGGTTCAGATGCTCATGGTAGCAGTCGCAATCGGCACCGGTGTTGGCACGAATGCACTTCTGGCGAGGACGCTTGGACAGGAGAATCCACAGAAAGCGGCGAAGGTAGCGGGAAACAGCTTATTCCTTGGAGTGATTATCTATGCAGTCTGTCTGTTGTTCGGCGTGTTCGGTGTGAAAGCATATATTTCCTCACAGACCGGTGATCCGCAGGTCATCTCTATGGGAATTAGCTATCTGCGTATCTGCTGTGTGCTTTCGTTTGGAATTATTTTCTTTTCGTTATTTGAGAAGCTGCTGCAGGCAACGGGACGTTCCCTTTACTCTACGATTGGTCAGGTCGTAGGTGCTGTGGTAAATATCATTCTTGATCCGATCATGATCTATGGAATCGGACCGGTTCCGGAAATGGGAGTCGAGGGTGCAGCTTATGCAACGGTGATCGGACAGATTGCATCGGCAGTGCTATTATTCATCTTCCATAAGAAATTCAACAAGGAATTTGAACAAGGAATTACCTATATGAAACCGGATGGCACGATTATATGCGGGATATATTCCATCGGACTTCCGGCAATCATTGCACAGGCACTTATGTCAATCATGGTGTATGTGATGAACCTGATCCTGAAATTCAACGCAGCCGCCCAGACGGCATACGGACTTTTCTATAAAGTACAGCAGTTTGTGCTTTTCTTGGCGTTCGGACTGCGTGATGCAATTACACCGATCATTGCGTTTGCCTATGGAAGGGGGAGCAAGAAGCGGATCAACGATGGAATCAGATATGGCCTGACGTATACAATTGTTTTGATGGCTGTCGGAATTTTGATTACGGAGCTTTTCCCGGAATCATTTGCCGGATTATTCAATGCAGGGCAGTCGAGAGAATATTTTATAGATGCGATGCGTATTATCTCGATCAGCTTCCTTTTCGCAGGCGTCAACGTCGCGTATCAGGGAATCTATCAGGCGTTAAACGGTGGTATCGAGTCGCTCGTGATTTCGCTGCTTCGGCAGCTTGTAATCATCCTTCCACTCGCGGGTGTATTCTCCATCTTCGTTCGTAACGGGCAGATGGGCGTGTCACTCATCTGGTGGGCATTTCCGATTACAGAGTTTCTTTCGTGTCTGGTCGGCTATGTGCTTTTGAAGAGAATTAAGAAATACAGGGTTGGAGAGATAACGGACGAGAAAAAAGGGTAAAATTCTGGAAAAATAAAAAGTTACTCTCTTAACTTGATGTAAACGTAATTACATAGTATAGTTATGTCCAAATACCAATGACAGCTATCATAATTGGAGATATTTTTGATCGCGATGGAAGCAGATATTTTATTATGGATTCAAAATAATATACGGAATGATGTGTTGACCCCGATTTTCAAGTTTGTTACGACACTTGGAAATGCGGGAATGATCTGGATTGTCCTCTCTGTGGGATTGCTGATCCCGAAGAAGACAAGGCGCGTCGGCGTGCTGGCGTTAGTTTCTCTTTCCTTCTCGGCTTTGATTGATAATGTGATCTTGAAGAACGTCGTTGCGCGGACAAGACCATACGACGTGATCGAAGGACTCACCAGTCTGGTCGGTTCGCAGAAGGATTATTCATTCCCATCCGGACATACCGGAAGTGCCTTTGCAGCGGCGGTTGTGATGTTCCGGGAACTGCCGAAGAAGCTTGGAATTCCGATTTTAGTTTTTGCGTGTCTGATGGGATTATCCCGGTTGTATGTCGGTGTGCATTATCCATCGGATGTACTGGGCGGAGTCCTGATTGGTACTGGCGTCGCACTGCTTACTCATTGGTTCGGTACCGTCTGGATAGAACAAAAGGTATAAAACGAAAGAAGGAATAACGATGTGGATTGCATTTGCATTCGGCTCTGCGCTGTTCGCAGGACTGACCGCAATCTTAGCAAAATGTGGAATTAAGAATACAGATTCCAATGTCGCAACGGCGATCCGGACAATTATAGTCCTGATCTTTTCATGGATTATGGTATTCGTTGTAGGAGCACAAAAAGGGCTTGCAGATATATCCGGAAAGACGTTACTTTTCCTGATCTTCTCCGGTCTGTCGACGGGCGCTTCGTGGCTTTGCTATTTTAAGGCACTGCAGCTTGGTGATGTGAATAAGGTAACACCGATTGATAAATCGAGCACGATTCTTACGATGCTTCTGGCATTTATCCTGTTACGGGAAGCATTGTCTCCACTCAAGGTGGCTGCGATGATTGCGATTGGTGTGGGAACATATCTTATGATTCAGAAGAAGGAAACCGAAGAAAAAAAACAGGATGGCAAATGGCTGATCTATGCGATTGGTTCCGCGGTATTCGCCAGTCTGACTTCGATCCTTGGAAAGGTTGGAATCCAGGATGTCAACTCGAATCTTGGAACGGCGATCCGGACGATTGTGGTACTCATCATGGCATGGGTGGTTGTGTTTGTGACCGGAAAGCAGCATACCGTAAAGCAGATCGACAAATCAAGCTGGATATTCTTAGTGTTATCCGGAATTGAAACCGGTGCTTCGTGGCTTTGTTATTACCGGGCATTACAGACCGGACCGGCAAGCGTGGTTGTACCAATCGATAAGCTTAGTATCTTAGTTACGATTGCATTTTCCTATGTCGTATTTCATGAGAAATTAACGGCAAAGGCGGGTATCGGTCTAGTGTTGATTGTTGCCGGAACGCTGCTGTTGTTGCTCTGGCGAGCTTAATCTTCAGGATATGAAGAAGGCTGCCGAGTTCAGGGGAGTCCAAGACTTATTCTTGATAAAAAGGTAGAATCTGTTTCCATGCGGGGTGAATACTCTGTTGGTTGCAGGTAGTTTGTCAGTTTAAATATTTTTTGCGATAGTCACTCGGCGACATGGAGACGTATTTTCGGAAAACACGGGAAAAATGCCCCGGGGAAGAAAAGCCGAGATCCAGACTGATGGCGGTCAAAGGTTTATCTGTGTAGCGGAGGAGGTGTTTTGCCTCCTCTGTTTTCCGGTTAAGTATAAAATCTGTGAGCGTGATATTACTTTCTGCCTTAAATCGTTTTGAGAGATATGATCTGCTCATATAAAATTCTTTTGCCATGGCTTCCACCGTAATCGTTTCTGACATATGATGGTCAATATAGTTTGCTACATCTGAAACAAGCTGTGATTTTGCCCCTGCTTCCTGTAACTGGTTTACACGCCTGGCAAAGTCTATGAGCATACGATAACGAAGATTGATAATCCTTGAATAATCATTTGATGATTCGCATTTCTGTATGTAGCTGTCACTCAGTGTGAATGCATCATCGGGATTCATGCCACCGTGGATAGCCGAACGTGAAACAAGCGTAGTTGTAGCGATAAAGGTATCCTTTAATTGACGAAGCTGATTGTCGGACATCGTACCAATCTTCAGAGCTGTAGATTTCTCAATCACTCCTGTTAAGGCCATATAATCGCCTTTTCGAACCATATTCATCACATTCTGTTCGAAATCATAAGTGTTGTGGAGTGTTATGCTTTGAGTTGTCTCATCGGAGAAAAACATGTCAGCATCATGCTTGTTCATTGATTCTATAAACTGCTTTTGTATGGCATCGTCAATAAAAACATCATGAAGGAAGCATTTCTCATTGTTCAGTATGTAATTCAAAAGACACAGAAGCTGCATAAGGCTTTCTAATGGTATGTGGGTGATATCCTGCATGGCGATTATAAAATCATCGATATCGTCACCCGGTATGTCCAATTGCATGGCGAGATCTCGTAGTGTTGGCGTGGAGTTTGGAACCTGGCTTGTCGGCCCGATTACAATTTTATAATTATCGGAATTAACAATGCCATAGTAGCAAAAATGTGCGGTCATGAAATAACCGACGTGGTCAGTAATTTTTAAAATGTCTGCCTGGTAGATAGACACAGGATCTTTAACAAGGTTGACTGTGGAGTGATAAAAAATAAGTGTATTGTTTTTATAAATACGTGTCGGAATTCCGAACAGACTGCCGGTGATTGTACCAATATAATCGTAATCAATGGATTGCATGGCTGGCTCCTCCTTATGAATATGGACACAATTATACTATTGTGAACACATATGTGCAAGAAATACGAAAAAAATAGTGATAGAATCCGGAAGGATAAAAAATATAAGAAAGGAACCTATGATTTATGTACACAAAAAATGCAAAAAAGAAAATTGAAAACATGCCATTACAGGAACGAATAGCCTATGGCTACAAAAAAGTAATTATGCTGATGCTTATTTCAGGGCTGCTTTCCATAATAGCGATAGGCGTACTGCTTGCGGATCTTTTGAATTATGTGCAGAAAATCAATGCTTCAGACATAGCAGTGAAAATGTGCAGAGTGAATGTAAATGCTGCTGCAAGAAATATAAGGGAAATGGCGTTGGATGACGATGAAGCTTCTTATGATGACTATGAAAAGACAATAACAAAGCTGCTTGCAGATGTTGATGCCCAGCTAAAAATAATAAAAGAAACCGGGGTTGTCTCAGAAGAAAATTATACAGAATATGCTACAGCATTATCCGATTGGGAAGACATAAGCACATCCATTATAGAGGAAATACGACAGGGACAGAACCAAAAAGGTGTAGAGGATATCCTTACCAAATGTACCCCTGCATTGAATAAATTAGTTGATATTGCTTTGAAATTAGATGATATTACAGACATAGCCAGCGATAAGGCAGTCAGAAATACCGTATTATGTGCTATTTTCGGTGTTGCCTTCATTATATTCTTTATAAGTCTGGCGTGGATAAATTCAAGAAAAACCAGCAAAAAAGTACTTTCGAGCATTTTGGAGCCATTGCATGCCATTGAAGATGTTGCAAAGGAGCTGACAGAAGGAAACTTACACAGCATGTTGGAGTATCGTTCGGAAGATGAAATCGGACGATTGGCACATAGCATGCGTAAATCTATCCGGATCCTGGGCTCTTATGTAGATGATATAGACCGCGCAATGAAGCTGTTTTCAGAGGGAAATTTTGATGTGCAGCCGAATGTGGAGTGGAAGGGAGATTTTGTTGGAATCCTAAATTCCTTTATGGCATTTGAAGAAAGTATGGCGGCTATGGTAAAGGGAATACAGACGGTTTCGGATCAAGTGTCCGGTGGTGCAGAACAGGTGTCATCCGGGGCAACTGAGCTGGCAGATGGAGCAACGAACCAGGCAGCAGCGGTAGAGGAACTGACGGCAACGGTAGAGAATGTTTCGGAACAAGTTCAACAAAACTCACAGGCTGCAAGTAAGATAAGTACAAAGGTAGTGGCACTTGGAGACGATATTTTGGAAAACAATGCCAAGATGCGTGAGATGGTAAAGTCTATGCTTGAAATTAAAGACGCATCCATACAGATAGAAAAAATTATTGAAACCATCAATGATATTGCATCACAGACAAATCTTCTTGCATTAAATGCGTCTATTGAGGCAGCGAGAGCCGGAGAAGCGGGGAAAGGATTTGCGGTTGTTGCCAATCAGGTAAACCAGCTTGCAGATCAGAGTGCACAGGCAGTAAAGGAATCGGCTGCTTTGATCAAAACATCCGTGAATGCGGTTGGAAAAGGGGTTTCATTTGCCGAGGAGACTGCACAGCAGCTGGAGATAATTGCACAAAACTCTAAGATTATTACCGGAGAGGTATCCGATATTGCGGATACGCTTGCAAATCAGACAGTCGAAATACAGCAGATCAATGAAGGAATAGAGCAGATCAATGATGTTGTACAGAGTAATTCTGCAACGTCGGAAGAGTGCGCTGCGGCGAGCATGGAGATGAACGACGAAGCAGATCATTTACGGAATATGATACAGGAAATCAAAGTGGCTGAATTTAATAAATAGGTAGAAGCATGAGTAATATTATATTTAAAGGATAGTTATGTTATGAAAGAACATAAAGATGGAATGCTTTCAAACGTTGATTTTAATAATATAATAGAAATAATCGAAGCATCTAGCCATTCCTTTTGTTTCGTGATAGAATAAGACATTCAATGAAATCGGAGGAATAGATATGAGTAACGAAAGCAAGCGCTGTAAGGTGCACTATACAGGAACATTCAACGATGGAACAAAGTTTGATTCATCTTATGATCGCGGCGAGCCACTCGAGTTTGTATGTGGTGCAGGCATGATGATCAAAGGATTCGATGAAGCAGTGAAGAATATGAATATCGGCGAGATCGTCGATGTACATCTGATGCCGGAAGAAGCTTACGGTATGCCGGATCCGGCGAATATCATCACAGTTGCATTCGAAGATATGCCTGGTTCTGAGAACTTAGAGATTGGCAATCAGGTTTATCTGACAACTCCATATGGACAGCAGTTTCCGGTGAAGGTCGTGGATAAAGACAAGGAGACTATCACCTTTGATGCCAACCATGAGATGGCAGGTAAGGAACTGAATTTCAAGATTGAGCTGCTTTCTGCAGAATAAAGATCATAAAAAGCGTGGACACGAAATGTATCCACGCTTTTTTAATGAAATAACGGGAAAGGTAACGCAAAACGATTGAAAAAGCACGGAAAATATGTTACTGTCATTTCGTTCGCTTTTGCGTTTACTGTGTGGCCTGACTCGATAGCAGCGTGATATTTACGATGCCGCCATGTATATTTGCAAAAAGGAAAACGACTATGGAAACAAATATGGAAAGGGTAGAGGGTAGGTTACATGAATAGAAAACATCCAGAGAAGCGTGGGGCTTTTTCCGGCAAGCTTGGCTATGTGTTATCGGCGGCGGGCGCGTCGGTTGGTCTTGGAAATATATGGAGATTTCCGTATCTGGCAGCAAAATACGGCGGAGGAATTTTCCTGCTCGTCTATATTCTGCTGGCACTGACATTCGGATATACGATGATCGTTGCGGAGTCCGCGCTCGGACGTATGACGCAGAAAAGTCCGGTTGGTGCGTTTCGTTTCTTTGGTAAGAAGAAATGGATATCCTTCGGCGGCTGGATTAATGCAATTATCCCGATTCTGATCGTACCATATTATTCGGTCATTGGCGGCTGGGTAATCAAATACTTGGCAGAGTATATCCGTGGAAATGGGGCAAAGCTTGCAGAGGATGGATATTTCGGATCATTTATCTCAAACGGTGTTTCAACGGAGCTTTGTTTTGTCATTTTCTGTCTTGTGACACTTGTAATCATCTATGCCGGTGTACAAAACGGAATCGAACGTGTATCTAAGATGATGATGCCGGTTCTTGTTGTACTTTCCGTGGTGATTGCCATTTATTCGGTGACAAGACCGGGAGCCATTGCGGGTGTGAAATATTTCCTGGTTCCGAATGTAAAGAACTTTTCGTGGATGACAGTCGTAGCTGCGATGGGGCAGATGTTTTATTCGCTGTCGATTGCCATGGGTATCCTGATCACATTTGGTTCCTATATGAAGAAGGATACGTCCATCGAGGATGCGACGCGAAATGTAGAAGTGTTTGATACGGCGATTGCAATCATGGCAGGACTTATGATTATTCCTGCGGTGTTTGCATTTTCCGGCGGAGATCCGGATACACTGCAGGCAGGCCCTTCGCTCATGTTTATCACGATTCCGAAGGTGTTTGCGAATATGGGACTTGGAACAGGCGTCGGGATTTTGTTCTTCCTGCTTGTGTTATTTGCTGCACTTACAAGCTCAATTGCCCTGACGGAAAGTGCTGTTGCGACATTTGAGGATGAGCTTGGCTGGGGACGGAAGAAATCAACGGTTGTGATCGGATTGATTATGATTGGACTCGGAACGTTATCAAGTCTTGGATATGGACCGCTAGGATTCGTGAAGATCCTCGGAATGCAGTTTTTGGATCTGTTTGATTTTCTGACAAATTCCGTGATGATGCCGATTGCAGCATTTGTGACAAGCCTGCTTGTATCGCGCGTTGTCGGAATTGATAAGATCGAAGAGGAAATCCGCCATGGAGAAAGTAAGTTCCGGAGGAAGAAGATATTTGTCGTGATGATAAAATATCTGTGCCCGATCTTCGCACTGATCATTCTGCTTAGTTCCGTTGCGAATGCATTTGGCTGGATATCAATGTAAAAAGAAAATATGATGATGAACGTAGCCAAACAGATGATTGCGGAACATGTTTTCGGGTAAATCAGAGGTAATCGGATATGGAACCAAAACAGGAGCATAAATTGATATCCCATGCAGATATCCTGCTGATCGTCGGAATTCTGATTCTGGCGGTGGCAGGACTTTTTGCGTGGAAGAAGCTGAAAACGCCCGGAGCGTACGTTGATATCATGATCGATGGTGATTCTGTGAAGACATTGCGGCTTGACCAGGATGCAAGCTATGAGGTAAAGCAGCAGGTGGGTGTTAATACGGTTGTTGTGCAGGATGGCAGTGTGACTGTGCAAGATGCAGACTGTCCGGATAAGATCTGTGAGAAGCACCGGGCAATCAGCCAGACTGGGGAGACGATCATCTGTCTGCCACACAAACTTGTAGTGGAGATTAAAGAGTAGATGGACATAGACTGGACATGGAAGACGAAAAGAGACAGAGCACAGTGAAGGACGCACACGGACAAAAAAATAACCAATCACAATTAAATAATAACCATAAAATTGCACTCTGCGGTGTGCTGATTGCACTAGCCATGATCTTATCGTATCTGGAAAGCCTGGTGCCAATCCATATGGCGGTACCGGGGGTGAAGCTTGGTCTTGCCAATCTTGTTACGATCATCGCGTTGCAGAAACTGGATCTGAAGTCGACGGTTGTAATCTCGGTCGGACGTATCATCCTGTCGAATGTCCTGTTCGGAAATATGGCGGTGTTACTATACAGTCTGGCCGGTGCGGCATGCAGCATCCTGATCATGACGGCACTAAAAAAATGCCGGGTATTCGGACTTGTAGGAATTAGTGTTGCAGGCGCAGTCTTCCACAATCTGGGGCAGATCCTGGTCGCGGTCTGCGTGATGGAAAACGTGCGTATTTTTTATTATATGTTCATCCTGTTGATTACCGGAACGGTCGCTGGTGTAGCAATCGGATTGCTTGCTTCGTTTCTGTTAAAAAATATAAGAATATAGTCACAAAAGTTGTGAAATTAAGGACACATTTGTTGATAAAAATCCTCACTTGTATTAGAATAGTAGTAAATATTTTTTAGAGTGGGGTCAGTACGATGAAACTAACTTTTAAAGGAGGCATCCATCCATACGAAGGGAAAGAACTTACGATGGATAAGGATGTAATTGAATATGTCCCAAAGGGAGATATGGTATATCCACTGAGTCAGCATATCGGTGCACCTGCGAAGGCGGTTGTCAAAAAAGGTGACCGTGTTTTGGTAGGGCAGCTGATTGCAGAAGCCGGTGGATTTGTTTCTGCAAACATTCATTCTTCTGTATCCGGAACAGTCAAGGCCGTGGAACCTAGACTGACTGCATCCGGTTCTAAGGTCAATTCGATCGTGATCGAAAATGACAATCAGTTTGAAGAAATTGAATATGTGAAAAATGAGAAGCCACTTGCGGAGCTTACAAAGGAAGAGATTTTGGAAGCAATCAAGAACGCAGGCGTTGTCGGCATGGGTGGCGCCGGATTCCCGACGAATGTCAAGCTCTCACCGAAGAATGCAGACGAGATTGATTACATTATCGTGAATGCATCCGAGTGTGAGCCATATCTGACATCGGATTACCGTCGTCTGCTTGATGAGACGGACAAGGTGATCGAGGGCTTGCGTCTTGCACTTGCAATCTTCCCGAAAGCAAAGGGAATCATCGCGGTCGAGGATAACAAGCCAAAGGCAATCCAGAAGTTGAAGGAAGTGCTTGGAAATGATCCGGACATCAAGGTCAATTCCATGAAGACCAAGTATCCGGAGGGAGCAGAACGTCAGCTCATCTATGCGAATACCGGACGGTATATCAATTCGAAGATGCTTCCGGCAGATGCCGGCTGTATCGTACATAATGTAGATACGGTGTATTCCATCTGTGAAGCTGTACGGCAGGGCAAACCGTTGATGCAGAGACTGGTGACTGTGACCGGTGATGCGATTACAGAACCATGCAACTATCTTGTACGGATAGGTACAAGCTTTGCAGAGCTGATCGAGGCAGCAGGTGGATTCCTGCAGGATCCGGAGAAGATCATTGCCGGTGGTCCGATGATGGGAAAAGCCATCTATGATCTGAATATTCCGGTTACGAAGTCTTCATCGGCAATTCTATGTATGACGAAGGATGAGGTCTCAGAGTATGAGCCGAGTAACTGTATCCGCTGTGGCAGATGTGTGGAGGTTTGTCCGGGCAGAGTGATGCCGAACAAGCTTGCGACACTGGCAGAACAGGGTGATCTGGAGGAGTTCCAGAAGATAAATGGTATGGAATGCTGTGAGTGTGGCTGTTGTTCGTATGTATGTCCGGCGAAGCGCCATCTGACACAGACGATTGCAGGCACAAGAAAAGCCATCTTGGCGAATCGCAAGAAATAGGAGGTGCGAGAAAGTGGAACAGGAAAATTTGAAATTAAAGGTCTCTGCTTCCCCGCATGTGAGAAGCAAGGCAACGACATCGGATATCATGTTCGATGTTGTGATCGCATTAGTTCCGGCAACGGCATTCGGTCTGTACATATTTGGCTGGTATGCGGCATTGCTGGTCGCAGTTTGTATCGGAAGCTGTGTTGGGTTTGAAGCATTATATCAGAAATGTATGGGCAAGAAGGTAACGGTTGGAGATTTCTCTGCCGTGGTAACCGGATTGCTGCTTGCTCTGAACCTGCCACCAAACCTTCCAATCTGGATGGCGATTGCTGGTTCTGCATTTGCAATCATCATTGTAAAGCAGCTTTTTGGTGGACTTGGACAGAACTTTATGAACCCGGCACTTGGAGCTAGATGCTTCCTGTTGCTGTCGTTCTCTCGTTATATGACAAACTTCGTATATGACGGTGTGGCAACTGCAACACCACTTGCAACACTGAAGCTTACCGGCATGGTAAACCTGCGTAGCATGTTCCTTGGATATACAGCAGGTACCATTGGTGAGACATCCGTGGTTGCACTGTTGATCGGTGCAATCTATCTGCTTTGCAAGAGGGTAATCAGCCCAAAGATTCCTTTGATTTACATTGGAACTTTTACAATCGCAGTTGCAATCTATGCAGCAACGAAGGATTACAATGTACCGGTTTATGTGGCTGCACATTTGTGTGGTGGCGGTCTGATGCTTGGTGCATGGTTCATGGCAACCGATTATGTGACAAGCCCGATCACTTCCTCAGGAAAAGTAATCTACGCGATCGGACTTGGACTTTTAACATTTGTACTTCGTATCTTTGGAAGCAGTACCGAGGGTGTTTCTTATTCCATCATCATCATGAACCTGTTAGTACCTCTGATCGAGCGTGCAACCGTACCGAAGGCATTTGGCGAGGGTGCCGAGATCAAGGATAAGAAGCAGGCAAGGCTTGCAACGAAAGAGGCAAAGAAGGAAGCAAAGAAGGCTGCAAAGACAGAAGATGCTTCAGAAGGTGATGACAAAGAACCAAAGAAGAAAGACAAGATGGATGTCAAGGGCATCGTGGTTGCAATCGTTGCAATTTGTGTGATCACCGTTGTGATGGGCGCTGCATTAGGCGGTGTCTACAGTGTCACAAAGGACCCGATCGAGAAGGCACAGGAACAGGCAAAGAACGATGCCTATGCGGAGGTGCTTCCGGAAGCAACACGTATTATGAGCGTGGAAGAGGATGGCAATGTTGTAAAGCAGATCAATCCACTCCTTGAATCGTATGGATTTGAGGATGTTCATATCGATGATATCTGCGTCGGCGGTGATGATGAGAAGAATGAACTGGTTGGTTATGTAATTCTCACTACAAGTACGGCAGGGTATGGCGGAGATATCCAGATGGCAATCGGAATCAATACCGAGTATCAGATCACAGGTATTTCCTTCCTGACTTTGAACGAGACAGCAGGCCTTGGTATGGAAGCAGATACGGATGAATTTAAATCACAGTTTATTGGTAAGCAGGTAAATAAGTTTGAGTATACAAAGACTGGTTCGACAAAGGACAGTGAAATTGATGCATTGTCCGGTGCGACGATTACCACATCGGCAGTGACAAATGCAGTCAATGCGGCACTTCGTACAATTCGATTCCTGACAACAGGAGGTGCACAGTAATATGGGAAAGATAGCAGAACGTTTAAAGAATGGTATTATCACCGAGAACCCGACCTTTGTCCAGATGCTTGGAATGTGCCCGACACTTGCGGTTACATCCTCAGCAATTAACGGACTTGGCATGGGACTTACAACGATGGTAATCCTGACGATGAGCAACTTCATGATCTCCCTGCTCCGGAAACTGATTCCGGACAAGGTGCGTATTCCGGCATACATCGTTATCATTGCTTCGTTTGTAACAATCGTACAGTTTGTATTGCAGGCATATATTCCAAGCCTGAATGACAGTTTGGGAATCTTCATTCCACTGATCGTTGTAAACTGTATCATCTTAGGTAGAGCGGAAAGCTATGCATCAAAGAATCCGGTAATTCCATCAATCTTTGATGGTATTGGTATGGGACTTGGATTTACAGTCGGACTTACGACAATCGGTATCATCCGTGAGATCCTTGGTTCCGGCAGTATCTTCGGATTCGGCTTTGTAAAGGCTGTTGAGAATTTTGCTGAGAGTCATGCAAGTGAGAAGGTATTCCAGATCTTATCCGATCAGGGATTGTTCCAGCCGGCAAGTATTTTTGTATCGGCACCGGGCGCATTCCTTGTACTGGCATTTATCATTGCATTTATCAACCGTCGTCATATCAAGAAGGCAAAGAAGACGGGCGGGAAGGCAGAGACATGCAGACTGGTAGATTGTGCAAGCTGTGCAAATGCCATGTGTGCAGGCAAAGGAAAGGAGGAGTAGGATATGAATATTATTTTATTAGCGATATCCGCTGCTCTTGTGAATAACGTTATCCTGAGCCAGTTCATGGGTATCTGTCCGTTTTTAGGAGTATCAAAGAAGGTAAGCACCGCAGCCGGTATGGGTGGTGCGGTTATCTTCGTTATGACGATTGCTTCGGCAGTGACAAGTGTGATTTATCATTTCGTGCTTGTGCCGCTTAAACTATCGTATCTGAACACGATCGTGTTTATCTTAGTCATTGCAGCACTGGTACAGTTTGTGGAGATGTTCTTAAAGAAGACGATTCCATCGCTGTATGAGGCACTCGGTGTATACCTGCCACTGATCACAACGAACTGTGCTGTGCTTGGTATCGCACTGAAGAATGTGCAGGATGGATTAAACATCGGGGAATCTATCATCAACGGTATGTTCTCCGCAGTCGGATTTGCAATTGCAATCATCGTAATGGCAGGTATCCGGGAGAAGATTGATAAAAACGATATACCGGAAAGCTTCAAAGGAGCGCCGATCGTGCTGATCACAGCCGGTCTTATGGCAATCGCTTTCCTTGGACTGAATGGTTTGATTTAGAGGAGGCGAAGAAATGGGAGCATCGATTTTGTACGCGGCTGCGGTCATCGGAATTGTCGGAATTTTAGCGGGAATCCTCCTGGGCGTGGCAAGCGAGAAATTTAAAGTAAAAGTAGACGAGAAAGAAATCAAAGTGCGTGAGGCGTTGCCCGGCAACAACTGTGGAGGTTGCGGATATCCGGGCTGTGACGGTCTTGCGGCAGCGATTGCGAAGGGCGAAGCGAAGCCGGATGCCTGTCCGGTCGGTGGCGAAGCCGTAGCGAAGAAAATCGTAGAGATTGTCGGTGGGGAGATCGACAGTGTCAGACATGTGGCACATGTGAAATGTGCCGGAACGTGTGAGAAGGCAAAGGACGCTTACGATTATGTAGGCCCGGAGGACTGTCAGATTGCAGCCAATGCACCGGGCGGCGGATCAAAGGGATGCAGCTTCGGATGTCTTGGGTATGGTTCATGTAAGCGTGCCTGCCAGTTTGATGCAATTTCCATCGTAGATGGCGTGGCAGTCGTGGACAAGGACAAATGTAAGTCTTGTGGACAGTGTGTACTTGCCTGTCCGAGACATATCATCGAGATGGTACCGGAAGATGCCGGTGCTATCGTCGAGTGTAACTCGAAGGAATTCGGTAAGGATGTGAAGGCGGTCTGCAGCGCAGGCTGTATCGGATGTGGTCTGTGTCAGAGAAACTGTCCACAGGGCGCAATCACAGTGAAGGATCACCTTGCAGTCGTTGACTATGCAAAATGTACCGGCTGCGGCACCTGCAAGGAAAAATGCCCGGTTAAAATAATAAAGTAGACGATATGTGTTAATATAATAAAGTGTATCAAGTTGTACATAATTACAATTCTGACACAGACCGTTGAAGCACGCTGGTACTTAATGAATGGCAAACTTGTTTGCCGTGAATTTAGTACCACTGCGTGATGAACCGAGCGGAAGCGTGTCTGTGTGGAATTCGTAATTATGTACGACTTGTATATCACGATATTAATACATAAGATGGGAGAGAGTATGGGAAGAGATTACGTTATTATCACTGATTCATCGAACGATTTACCAGCCGGCTATGCCGAGGAACAGGGCGTCGTGATTATTCCAATCAGCTTTGAAATCGGCGATGAAGTATTTGATGGAAGAGAAAAAACACTGACAAAGAAAGAGTTCTATGACCGCATGCGTGCGGGACAGGGAACAAAGACAGCAGCGCCGAACATCAACGATATTGAAGAGGAGTTTGAGAAGGCACTGTCCGCAGGAAAAGACGTATTATTTACCTGTCTTTCCTCCGGTATCAGCAGTACGATCAACAACGCGTTTGTATGTAAGGAAGAGATGCAGGAGAAATATCCGGATGCGGAAATCTGTGTGTTTGATTCCATCTGCGCGAGTGGTGGACATGGACTGCTGATCTATCATGCGATTGAGAACAAGAAAAAAGGCATGTCCGTCAAAGAGAACATGCAGGCACTCGAAGAGCTGAAGCATCGTATCGTGCACAAATTCACGGTGGATGATCTGACCTATTTGCAGAGAGGTGGACGTATCTCCAAGACGGCAGCCGTTATCGGTGGCATGCTCCAGTTGAAGCCGGTTCTGCATGTGGATACAGAGGGAAGACTTGCAGCTGAGAGTAAAGTGCGTGGACGTAAGAAAGCGTTAAACCAGCTGCTTGCAGAGATGGATATCTGTACAGGAGGCTATGCAGACAAGCAGGATGTAGTACTGATCTGTCACGCGGATTGTCCGGAGGATGCGGAGTATGTCCGGGCAAAGGTAGAGGAGAAGTATCATCCAAATAAGATCATTATGAGCGAGGTCGGACCAATCGTCGGAGCACACGTTGGACCGGGAACGATGGTACTTATTTTTGAAGGTGACAAGCGATAAGCTTTCGCATATACTAACTATAAAAAGCGAAGGTATGCGATGCGCTTTTTAGAATTAAAAGAAAAAGAAGTTATAAACTGCAAAGATTGCAGGCGGCTCGGCTATGTTGCCGATGTCGAGTTTGATTGTGAGACAGGGAAGATACTTGCAATCATCGTACCGGGACCGGGAAAATTATTTTCCTGCTTTGGTTCGGGAACGGAATATTACATCCGGTATTGCAACATTGTGCGTATCGGACCGGACATTGTTCTGGTCGATATTGATGCCTGCGATATACGGAAAATTCAGGGAGGAAAGGAATAAACATATGAAGTGCCCATTTTGCGGAGATGATAATACGCGTGTGATTGACTCAAGACCAGCAGATGACAACGAGGCAATCCGTAGAAGAAGACAGTGTGATGAATGTGGAAAGCGTTTTACTACGTATGAGAAGGTAGAGACGATTCCTCTGATTGTAATCAAGAAGGATAAGAATCGTGAGACATATGACCGTTCCAAGATTGAGTCAGGAGTGGTACGTTCCTGTCACAAACGTCCGGTATCTGTGGATCAGATCGAGGCATGTGTGGATGAGATCGAGAACAAGATTTTCAATCTCGGCGTGCGTGAAATCGAAAGCGAGAAGATTGGTGAGATTGTAATGGATCAGATTCGTGATCTGGATCAGGTTGCATATGTGCGTTTCGCATCCGTCTACCGTCAGTTCAAGGATGCGGATACGTTTATGAGTGAGTTGAAGAAGCTTCTGGATACAAAGTAGACGGAACTGAAAGGGACGTTATGGATTATATCAAACTGATCGAAGGTGCAGAGGGCGAGATTGTCGAGAAGAAATCCCGTTTTATTGCGCAGATTGCCCCGGTTGAGACAGAAGAAGAGGCGTATGCATTTATCGAGAAGATTAAGAAGAAGCATTACGATGCACGGCATAACTGCTTTGCATTTTCCGTGGGCGCTGAGATGCCGCTGCTCCGGTTCTCGGATGATGGAGAACCACAGGGCACTGCAGGAAAGCCGATGCTGGAGTTGATTCAGAATTCTGGAATCCATGATATCTGTGTGGTTGTGACACGGTATTTTGGCGGTACACTGCTTGGTACGGGCGGACTTGTCCGTGCATATACGCAGGCAACAAAGGAAGCCCTAGAAGCGTGTACGACGAAGTTAATGCAACAGTTGCTTCCTGTTTTGATCCGGACGAATTATACGGATATGGGGAAAATACAATATATCCTGAATACGAGACAGGTTGCGATCATCAACACGGAATTCGCAGAGGATGTGGTCTTTACGGTACATATTCCGGTTGGCGATGCGAAAGCAATCTTAAAAGAGATAACCGATGCGACGAATGCAAGAGCGCAGATCGAAGAACAGGACGAGATCTTTGGATGATCTCGTCCTGTTTTTGTATCATATTAAATGTATGTTCCAATAATTAAAAAATATGAAATCATAGAATATAATTCACGAAGAAATATACGATGGTAATCAGTAAAAGCACCGGGATCCACTTGGCAAGTGTCCGGCTTTTTTTGATAAACACCGAAAGTACAAGCGACAGAAGATAGGCAAGCAGACTGACAAGTGTTACCTGTAACAGAGTTGCAGTTCCGTAGGTGATGCCGTTGCATAGCATGCCGATTCCGTAGATTGGAAGGATGCCAGCCAGAAGTCCCGTGCATAAAATACCATATCTGCGTTTGCCAGAAAGTGCGATGTAGATGCCACGTTCCTGATCCTGTAAGAACAACATCAGGCTGAACAGAGAAGCAAACAGGACGAGCAGACAGGTGCATTCGTAGATTGGAAGCTGGATACGATAGGTATTTTCCTTATAATCGTAGGCACCGTCTGTGACAGCGGACATACGGAAGATTGTGTCACTGTTCATATATGCCTGCATGCGGCTTTTTAACTCTTCAGATAACGCTGCATCGTCGATCGTGTCAACCAGAATCTGTGGGGATGCAACCTTGAAGATATAATGGAAGAATGTCTCGCAGATGGCAGAGGAAAGTGTACTTGCACTTGTCTCATACAAGGAAACCTTTGGTTCCCCGGAGCCTGCAATGTAGCCGGAGAAAAATCCATCTGGCAGGACAAAACCGCATTCTGCATCACCCGCCTGTACATCCCGGATTACATCTGTGGACGCATCTACATAATAAAACTGATAGAGCGAGGCACTGGCATCTAATTCCTCTTTGAACTGTGTCGTATACGCACTGGTATCTTCCAGATATACGGCAACACGGATTTCTGTGGACTGGCTTTTCGCTGGAAGCAATGCATAGATTCCAGTTAAGATGAGCAGGACGCCCAGCATGCACCAATATAGCTTTCGATGTAAAATTCGTTTCCATGCGACAATCAGTTGGTTCATAACAAAACTCCCAAATGTTTAATAAAGTGCGTGGCAGAAAATCTGCATTACATACGTTCCCGGCAGATACGGACGGATCTGCTGTATCACCTTTGGCAGCAGAACATCCGGTAGAAGTCCGCCACCGCAGTAGGCAAGCACCAGCACAACAAATAACAGACAGATATTTGCGGAAAAGGTACTTCTGGAAAAGGTTGCGATTCCGGCGATCAGCAGTGCAATCAAAAGCAGTGCAGGGATGATCGTCAGAAGTCCGTTCAGGTTTGCGTGCCCCATCCAGATGGAGATTCCGATATAGCACGGCAGGAACAGGATATACAGAGCAAGAAACGTGTGGAGCGTGTTTGCTGCCCGTATATTTCCGG
>ERZ780028.206-NODE-206-length-24160-cov-5.661191_pt1 | contig 24160 bp, 15 predicted proteins | sample MGYA00511859_ERZ780028 | MGnify/ENA primary metagenome ERZ780028 (study PRJEB29588, sample SAMEA2152254) | human gut metagenome | biome: human gut; feature: human-associated habitat; material: faeces | place: Denmark | collected 2008/2010 ...
AACGCCGCACATCACGATAATGTCCGCTTCCGTCCGGGCTGCCCATTGCGCCAAAGCCAGACTGTCGCCCACGTAATCGGCTATATCCTGTATTTCACCTTTCTGGTAGTAATGGCCCAGAATGATTGCGTTCTTCTCCTTCTTCAGCTGCTTGATAGCTTCTATAAGATTATCCATAATTATATTTTTTAATTTCTCTTTCTTCTTTAAAAATCCTTTGATAGTGATGATAGGCTGTGTAGAGTGTGGACAAATAAATCCGAATTTTCTTGCCCATGAAGTTATTAGTATCAAGCTGAATTTTACTCTTATGCTTATAAACCGGGGTTTTTAAGTTTATCCGTTGATAATAAGACTTCTGCTAAACAGCATTAACATGTTGTTAATAATATGCAAAGTTAATAACTTTAGAGTTATAAACCGATGAAACCAGGCTGAAAAATATGTTGAATGAAGCCTGGAAAATTCTCCTTAACTTTTTTGGTTTGTTCGTTATGCAGGCGTATTATGCGTTACTTTGAATAATGCAAATATTATTTTTAAAAATCTTTCCATACGCTATTGACACCTTTTCAACGGTTATTAACAGGGATGTGAACGGAAAGAAGTATCTTTGCAACAGGAATAAAAAGATAACGTATAAGTACGTTGTTTGTTCTACACTTGTGTGGCTTGTCTGTAATGCTTGTGTTGTATAAATGAAACACAAGTGTGGTGCAAATAAAACACTTGTGTTAAACAAGTCTTTGTAAATCAATCTATTAATAAAAGCTATTTAAAGAGTATAGTTGTCATGCGTAAACTGAAAATAACAGAACTGAATCGTATTAGTATAGAGGAGTTTAAGGAAGCTGAGAAGCTGCCTCTGATGGTGGTATTGGATAATATCCGCAGTCTTCATAACATTGGTTCTGTATTTCGTACTTCGGATGCTTTCCGGGTGGAATGTATCTACCTGTGTGGCATTACAGCTACTCCGCCCCATCCTGAGATGCATAAAACAGCTTTAGGTGCTGAATTCACTGTCGACTGGAAGTATGTTGATAACTGTGTTGAAGCTGTTGATAACCTTAAAAAGGAAGGATATACTGTTTATTCCGTAGAGCAGGCGGAAGGCAGTATCATGTTGGATGAGTTGTCTTTAGACCGTACTAAAAAGTATGCAGTAGTTATGGGAAATGAGGTAAAAGGAGTTCAGCAGGAGGTTATTGACCATTCCGATGGATGTATTGAGATACCCCAATATGGTACGAAACACTCATTGAACGTATCTGTAACTGCCGGTATCGTTATCTGGGATTTATTCAAGAAACTGAAATAATAAGGTGTTGATAAGTTGTTTGAACAAGGTTCAAACAGTGGTTATTATGTCCTTATCAGTAGAGAAATGAACAATAGTTCATAGAAGTTTTCAACATAGATAAGTGTTTGAAATACATGGTTTTCTATAATGACTACTTTTCATTACTAACAGTGTTCTTAACATAATATCAACAGGAGGGTTCAAACTATGAAAAAGGTTTTATTAATTCTTTTATTCTGTATTTTCCATAGCTGGAATGGTAAAGCTCAAGCGGACTTTTATTCGTTGCAATCATTGGGCGACAGGTATATTTATGACTCTGAATATTTTGATGATTCACGTGAACTGCAAGTATACCGGAGTGGGGTAGATGCTACTTTGAAGAGTGATTCATTGTTGACTATCTATGTATTCGATACTCAATATCCGCCTACTTTCAATTTGTTTTGTTCTACCTTTGAATTGTTGTATCCGGGTGTTCCCTGTATAATCGTTGGTATTTCGAATCCTAACAGGCAGAGTGAATTAACTCCTCCTTATACGGATGAAGAATCGGTAAAGGGGTATGATGATCCTGGGAAGGCGGATTCTTTATTGTTATCTCTGGAAAAAGAAATTATTCCTTTTATAAAGAGCAGATATAATACGGGTTCGCGGAATATACTGGTAGGACATTCGTTAGGCGGCACGTTTGTGACATATGCTTTACTTAGCAATCCAGGTTTGTTTCAATGCATTCTGTCCGTCTCTCCTAACTATATGTATAGCAGGAAGATGATGATTGATAAACTTTCAGAATTTACTAAAGAGTACAAAGGGGCTAGCCAACTTTATATGTATCTGGCAAGCGGGAAGAAGGATAAAATAGAAGAGTCATTTAAGCCTGCCACAGAGGAGGCAATAAAGATCTTATCCGCTTGTCCGAAGATTGTTTTGAACTATGATTCTTTGAATATAGAAAAACACAGTCATACGATCTTTGAAGGTTATTACAGGGGGCTGTTGGGATTGAAAAACTACGTAAATAAGGAGTAGGATATTTCTATTTTAAAGTTGCCCGCTTTCTACTAACAGAATAATCCGCTCGGTAAGTGCATCATCTCCTGTGGGATCATATTGTTTTTTCAGGCTGGCACCGAACAGTGCAGCAAAAGTCTGATAGAAACCTGCTCTAAAAGGTCCCATGAAGGCTTTTACCAGTTCGTAACCCGTGGAATTGGTTTGGCGGTCCACTAACTTGATTAATAACTTTCCTTGAGAGAAAGAAAGCTTTTTCATGCGTGGAGTATATTGTTCTTTCAGGCTTTTTTCTACCGCTTTCATGTGTTTCTGACGGCTCTTCTCATCAGGTAAAGTCATCATATATTCGTAAGTTTCAATAACTGCGCGGTTGATTTCTTTGGAGATAGGCAATACCTTCTTTACGTTATACACCAGTCGGTTATATTCATTCAACTGTTTTTTGTTCTTGAATTTGAGAGGTTTGAAAATATAAACGGTAGGTATCTTTATATACGGGATAGTGTCTCCTTCGTAAATGCACATAGGAACAAGGTATCCTTCGGTTTTCGTTTCCTGTGCCTGGCATAGGGAAGTTCCGAACAGAAGGAAGACTACGATAATGAATATGTTCAGCCGTGCGTTCATGCCACAAAATTAAGTGTTTATCTTTATATTTGGTTTGATTGTCGATGTTTTCCTTGCCTTGTTAACTTATTTATGGTAATTTCGCGACAATTAAACTTATTTACACGAATGAAATTACTCAAGTTGGGAGTTTTTCTGAGTATGCTGTTGATGACTCCTGTACTTGAAGCCCAAAATACAAGCGTGTCCCTATGGGAAGAGAACATAGAGCAACTCTCTATGGATGAGGAAGAAAAGAATTGGGAAGATGAGCTTGAAGAGCTTTCCAATCGTTTGCACGAACCTGTTAATATCAATGTTACTACTAAACATGAATTAGAGCAATTTTCTTTTCTTTCGGATATTCAAATTGAAAATATCTTGGCTTATGTGTATATACACGGGCAGATGCAAACTATTTATGAACTGCAATTGGTGGAAGAAATGGATAAGCATACCATCGACTTGCTACTCCCTTTTGTTTGTGTGCATCCTGTTGCGGAAAAGAAAGGTTTTCCCCGGTTGAAAAGTCTGTTGAAATATGGTAAACAGGAGGTATTAACCCGGCTGGATGTGCCCTTTTATACCCGTAAAGGTTATCAAAAAAATTATTTGGGACCTGCAATGTATCATTCTCTGAGATATGGGTATCGTTATGGAGATTATCTCCAAATGGGAATTACAGCAGAAAAGGATGCAGGAGAACCTTTCTTTGCCTTGCATAATGAAAAAGGATATGATTATTATTCTATTTACTTTCTGCTTCGTAATTTGGGTAAGTTGAAAACGTTGGCATTGGGAAATTACAGATTAAGTTTCGGGCAAGGGTTGGTAGTCAGCACTGATTTCCGTTTAGGGAAAACTTATTCTCTCTCAACGGTGGATAACCGTAATAGTGGTATTCGGAAGCATAGTTCTACGGATGAATATAATTATTTCAGGGGTGCTGCGGCAACAGTGGAGGTTATTCCTGCACTTCAGTTATCCGGTTTTTATTCACATCGTTCTATGGATGGAGTCATAGAAGGGAATGAAATTACCTCTATTTATAAAACCGGATTGCATCGTACGGAGAAGGAAGCAGATAAAGTAAATGCTTTCACTTTACAGTTGATGGGTGGAAATATTACCTATGAAAAGAACAATCTAAAAGTAGGAATGACAGGTATTTACTACTTTTTCAACCGTAGTTATCAACCGGTATTAAGAACCTATGCTAAGTATAATCTGCAAGGGAATTACTTTCATAATGTGGGGGTAGATTATAAATATCGTTGGAATCGATTTACTCTGACAGGTGAAGCAGCTATGGGTAAACAAGGTTATTCACTGTTGAACCAGTTGAAATATAACATATTAACCGGTTATCAACTGCTGATTGTTCATAGATATTATAGCCATGATTACTGGGCAATGTTTGCACGTTCGTTTGGTGAAAGCAGTGCACCGCAAAATGAAAATGGTTGGTATCTGGCTACCGAAGCATCGCCTTTGGCACATTGGAAGTTCTTCGCTTCTTTGGATTTATTTTCTTTTCCTTGGTGGAAATACCGCATCAGTAAACCGTCGCAAGGTGTGGATGGTATGTTTCAATCACTCTATTCTCCTAAGCGAAATTTATCTATGTATGTTAATTATCGCTATAAGCGAAAAGAGAGAGATGTGGCGGGTACGGATGGAAAAGTTATCCTTCCTACTTATCAGCACCGCCTTCGTTACCGACTGACTTATTCACCGGATCATCTACAGTTACGAACAACGGTGGATTATAATCATTTTCATTCGCAGGGGCAGGAGGGAAGCCAGGGATATCAGTTTACACAATCCTGCTCATATGCTTTTTCTTTTCCTATAAAGATATCTGTGCAGGGTACTTATTTCCATACGGATGATTACGATTCCCGTATTTATGCTTCTGAAAAAGGATTGCTTTATACCTTTTATACACCTTCGTTTTATGGGCAAGGATTTCGTTTTTCTGCTTGTGTCCGGTATGATGTGAACAAAGTTTTTATGTTCCTTGTTAAATTCGGGCAGACTATCTACGAAGATCGTGAAAATATTGGTTCGGGTAACGACCTGATACAAGGAAACAAAAAAGCCGACTTACAAATGCAACTTCGTATAAAGATTTAGTTAACTTTGCCGTTATAAACGCTGAAAATACTGTATTTGTTTTTTATAGTAATTCAGTAATTTGAATCGTCAATTGTCAAATAGTAAATAAAATGACTGTAATTTATCCGTCTCCCATTTTCGGTCCTGTTCATTCCCGCCGTTTGGGAGTATCCTTAGGGATTAACTTGTTGCCGGAAGATGGTAAGGTGTGTTCATTCGACTGCATTTATTGTGAATGCGGTTTCAATGCAGACCATCGTCCCAAGAAAGCATTGCCTACCCGCGAAGAGGTTCGCGATGCTCTTGAAGCCAGATTGCAAGATATGCAACAGAACGGACCTCAACCGGATGTATTGACCTTTGCCGGAAATGGTGAGCCTACAGCTCATCCGCATTTTCCTGAAATCATAGAAGATACGTTGATGCTTCGTGATAAGTATTTCCCGAATGCCAAAGTCAGTGTATTGAGTAATTCCACCTTTATTCACCGCCCTGCAGTGTTTGATGCGCTGAATAAGATAGATAACAACATATTGAAACTTGATACGGTAGACGAGGATTATATTCATACTGTGGATCGTCCTACAGGGCATTATTCCATAGACGAAATCATAGAACATATGAAAGCTTTTCAAGGAAACTGCATTATTCAGACCATGTTCATGAAAGGCAGTTATCAAGGGAAAGACGTGGATAATACTTCGGATAAGTACGTTCTTCCGTGGCTGGAGGTTGTGAAAGAGATAAAACCCCGCCAGGTGATGATTTATACCATTGATCGTGAAACGCCTGACCATGATCTTTGTAAGGCTACTCATGAAGAACTGGACCGCATTGCTTCTTTAATTAAAGAAGAAGGTCTTCCGGTTAGTGTTTCTTATTAAGCGGTTTACAGGAGCTATATATCCAACGTATTGGGTCTATATATCCAATGTGTCCCATCTATATATCCAGCGCGTCCCATCTATATATCCAATATATTGGGTATATAGATCCTGCAAACGGGAAATAATGGAGTAATAAGCGTTTGAATTAAGACTATATAAAGTAACGGATTAGTTTCGATTATAATCGAAACTATTGGTCTTCAAGAGAAGATATACGTCATGTACAAGTATGGAATTTATCAGAAATATTAAAGTGAATAATTTTATAATATGCATACAATGAAACCTATTGCAATTAAAGACCTTTCAGAGAACTTCTTTGAAGTTATTGGTAAAGAATGGATGCTAGTGACGGCAGGTAATAAAGATCATTTCAATACGATGACTGCCAGTTGGGGTGGTATAGGCTTCCTATGGAACAAACCAGTGGTCTATATCTTTATCCGTCCGGAACGTTACACGTTTGAGTTTATTGAGAAGAGTGAATACTTCACGCTTTCTTTCCTGGGAGAAGAGAATAGAGCTATCCATAAGATATGTGGAAGCAAGTCGGGTAGGGAAGTAGACAAGGTAAAAGAGACGGGACTGAAACCGGTTATTACTGAAAAAGGAAATATTCTTTTTGAACAAGGACGTCTCAGTATGGAATGCCGTAAGCTCTATACGAATGTAATGAAAGAAGATTGTTTCATTGATCCAAGTGTTTGTAAGCAATGGTATGGTGGTGCCCATGGCGGTTTACATCATATTTATGTAGCAGAGATTACTGGAGCATGGATGAGAGAATAAATATCTTTAATAATATAAAGGAGGGAATGATTTTTTCATTCCCTCCTTTATATTATTACCTTGTTTTACTCATTCAATAATTCTTTCGATCTTTCCAATGCCACATTGATATTCGGGCAGATATTCTTTTCACCCAGAAGCTCATAGAAACCGGATTTTTCCAACGCTTTGTGTACTTTTTCATTCACACCGGAAAGTACGATTGTTGTCTTCTCCCGTTGCGCCATCTGGCAAAGATTGGTTAGATTGTGAATACCTGTTGAATCGATGAAAGGTACTTTCCTCATACGTATAATGCGCACTTTAGGACGGTCTCCCAGTCTGGACATGATTTCCTCAAATTTAGTGGCAATACCAAAGAAGTAAGGACCGTTTATTTCATATACTTCCACACCCTTAGGGATGGACAAGTTTTCTTCTTCTTCTTTGCTGGCAGATTCTTCATTCAGATTTATCTCATCTTTAATAACAGAAATTTCAGTGGTTTCCATAACGCGATGCATGAAAAGTACACAAGCTATGACAAGACCCACTTCAATAGCGATGGTTAAGTCGAAAATTACTGTCAGGAAGAAGGTAATCAGCAATACAGTGACATCTGATTTCGGATTCTTCAGCAATGCCTTGAACGTACGCCATCCACTCATATTATAAGAGACTATTACGAGTACACCTGCCAGACATGCCATTGGAATATATTGTGCCAAAGGCATAAGGAATAGAAGGATAAGCAAAAGCACCATTGCATGTATCATACCTGCAACAGGGGTTTTACCACCATTGTTTATATTGGCCATTGTACGTGCAATAGCACCGGTGGCAGGAATACCACCAAATAAAGGTGTTATTAGATTGGCAGCTCCTTGTGCTATCAATTCCGTATTGGAATCATGCTTGTCACCGATAACACCATCTGCTACCGTGGCAGAAAGCAGTGATTCGATGGCTCCTAATACTGCAATGGTAATGGCTACAGGGAATAAGTCCTGAATAGCTTCCCAGTTCAGTGAAGGCATTACTGCGTCCGGCAGTTCCGCTTTGATGCTGAAACGGTCACCAATGGTATCTATACAGTTGATTCCGGCATAAGTCTTCATCAAATATACCGCTACTGTTACTACAATGATAGCAATCAGCGATCCCGGTATCTTCTTTGAGAATTTCGGGGTTATGGCAATAATTACAATACTTACAATGCTGACAATCGTATTCCACCAGTTAATGGTGTCGAAATGCTGGAAATAAATCATCCATTTCCCGACAAAATCTCCGGGAACCTTTTCACCACCGAAACTAAGTCCGAAAATATCAGCTATTTGGGTGGTGAAAATAGTGACAGCAATACCACTGGTAAATCCTACGATGATAGGATAAGGGATAAACTTAATTACGGCACCCAACTTGAATATCCCTAACAGAATAAGAATGATTCCCGCCATTAGCGTGGCAACAATCAATCCCGCTTCTCCGTATTGCTGGATAATGCCGTAAATAATAACGATAAAAGCTCCTGTAGGACCACCGATCTGTACTTTGCTACCTCCCAACATGGAGATAATAAATCCGGCAATGATTGCCGTGATAATACCTTTCTCGGGTGATACACCGGATGCAATACCAAATGTAATGGCAAGCGGGAGAGCAACGATACCTACTATGATACCGGCCATCAGGTCTGCCATGAATAATTCTTTCGAGTAGTTCTTCAAAGCCGTGAATAGCTTTGGTTTGAATTCGAACGCTTTCATAAATAATCTGTACTTTTTGTGAAACGAGGTGCAAAATTAGACAAAATAATGCATATATTGGTTGATTGCTTTCAAATATATTATATTTGCAACAGCTAACTGTAATATTATGAAATCACGACTGCTTATATTCTTTCTTTTCCTTTCTATTTTTAATATATATGCTTCGGATGTGAAGTTTTATAATATTAATACGATGTATGGAATTTCCATGCGGGAGATGGCTTCTGTCTGCAAAGATGAGAATGGTTTTATTTGGGCTTCTTCTAAAACGGGTATATTGAGAATTACGGAAAGTGATTATCGCATCTATCAGCTTCCTTATAAAACAGCCAATATCATTAATGTCAAGCTGGCCTATAATAATTCGTTTTTAATAGCATATACGAATAATGGCCAATTCTTTCATTATAATGAACTGTATGACCGGTTTGATTTATTTCTGGATCTTAGGGTTTCATTAAAAAATTCTTATTTAAGTGTAGGCAAAGTTGTTATTGATGATGAACAGGCTCTCTGGATTCCCACTTCCGGAGGATTGTGTAAATATAAGAATGGAATGTTTTCCCAAATAGGCGAGAAACAAATCATGACACAGAGTATAGTACCTTATGATCAGACACATTTGCTTGTAACACATCAGGATAGCATTAGTTTGCTGAATATGAATACATTGGAACAAAAAAGTGTATATGAAATAAATAATACTTTTCAGATAAGCAGTCTTTTTTATGATAATAAAGGAGAGGTTTTATGGATAGGGACTTCTACTGACGGTCTTTTTTATCTGGACATGAAAAAAAAATCGTTATTGCCATTTTCTGATTTTCCAAAGCAGCCAATCGGAGTGATAACGGAAAGTTCTGATTCAACATTATTGGTTGGGATTGACGGGCAGGGAGTATGGGAATTGGATAAGGATAAAAAAACGGTTCTGAACATTCTGAAAGAAGATATTGATAATCCTTTCTCTCTTCGCGGGGATGGAGTTTATGATATTTATTGTGACGGTAAGCAAAGAGTATGGGTCGCTACCTATACAGGTGGACTTTCTTTTTTCGACTGGAAGTCTCCATTAATTAATCAAATTACCCATCAGGTTAATAATCCGAATTCTTTAGGGAATGATAATGTAAACAAGATACTTGAAGATAGCAAAGGAGATATCTGGTTTGCTACGAATAATGGGATAAGCAGGTGGAGAGTAGCCACTAATGAATGGGATATTTATTATCAGAATAAACAGGCACAGGCACAGGTATTTCTGGCATTATGTGAAGATAATGAAGGAAACATCTGGGCGGGGTCGTTCTCATCCGGATTTTATGTTTTAGATCGGAATACCGGAAAAGAATTGGTTCATTATCCACGGAATACATCGGATTTGAAGTCTGATGGTAAATTCATAATGAATATATATAAGGATAGCGAGGGTGATATTTGGATTGGGGGTATCCAAGATGTAATATGTTATTTGACGAAAGAAAAACGTTTTCATACGTATGGTGCACAGCCCATGCGTACGTTTATGGAGTTTTCTCCAGGAAAAATGTTGTTGGCCTGTACTTATTCTGTGCTTTTGTTAGACAAAGAAACAGGGCAAATATCTTTTTTACCAGAATGCCTTGCACAAGATATTTTAGTAATGGAGGATGATATTTGGGTGGCTACTTCCGGAGACGGATTGCTACACTATAATTATACGAATCGTGAAACTCATAAAATAACAGTGGAATCCGGATTGCCATCTAATTATGTTAACAGTGTTATGTATGATAATGGGTATCTATGGTTAGGAACGGAAAATGGATTGTGTCGCTATAATCCTGCCGACAGTACGGTACATACTTATTATTCCACTTTGGCTCTTTCCAGTGCTTCGTTCAATGTGAATGCCAGCTGCAAATTACGCAATGGCGAATTGATGTGGGGTACCAATAATGGAGCGGTAATGTTTAATCCAGATAAGTTATATCATACCCAGCTCAACGGGCAGATTTATTTCCAGAATATCAATATTTCCGGTAGTTCTATCAGAGAAAATCAGGATTTGTTGCGTGGAATCCCGGTAAATAAGCAAACTGATATTTCATTCAAATATGATCAGAATACTCTGACGCTTGAGGTATTGCCTATTGGTGTTTCTTCCAAAGAAATAAAATTTTCATGGAAAATGGAAGGTCTTGATGTGGAGTGGTCACATCCTTCCAGTCAGCAAATAATTACTTATACCAATATTCCTAATGGTAATTTCCGGCTTAAAGTAAGAATGTACAATAATTCACTTTCTCAGATAGTTGATGAACGTACATTGGATATACACGTTATTCCGCTTTACTGGCAGACGTGGTGGTTCCGCCTGGTGATATTCATTATTATAATGAGTACTACATTCTTTGTGCTTAAATTCTATATAAATCGTTTAAAACAGCGCCATGCCGAAGATAAAATTCGTTTTTTCACAAATACTGCTCATGATCTTCGTACATCGATAACGCTGATAAATGCACCTATTCAGGAATTGAATAAAGAGGAAGAATTGTCAGAGAAAGGACATTATTATCTGAATCTGGCTATGGAACAGTCTGAACGCTTATCTAATGTTGCAACCCAACTTCTGGATTTCCAGAAAGTAGATATGGGAAAAGGACAACTGTTTTTGGTAATGGTTGATATTGTTAATTTGGTATATAGGCGGAAAACGATGTTCAAGTCTACAGCAGGGAAAAAGAATGTTATATTAGAGTTTGTCTCTAACAAGGAATCTTATATGTCAGCTGTCGATGAATTGAAAATAGAGAAAGTCGTTGATAATTTGATATCTAATGCAATCAAATATTCCCATACGAATGGTAAAGTGGAGCTTACATTGAATTGTAATGAGTACTATTGGAGCTTGGAGGTAAGAGATTATGGATTGGGTATCTCGGATAATGCTCAGAAAAAGTTGTTCAAAGAGTTTTATAGGGGAGATAATAAGGTTAATTCACGCATGGTAGGTTCCGGGATAGGCCTGTTGTTGGTGAAAAATTACGTTTTGATGCATGAGGGAAAAGTCTCGCTTGAAAGTAAGGAGAATGAAGGTTCTTTATTCAAAATAAACATCCCTTATAAAGAAGTGGTTGAAGTTGCACCTGTTGGACATGAAGAACTGGGTAATATCATATCTGCCGATGGTCCGTCTGATCAGTCGGAATATAAACAGGAAGATGATAGATCCGGAAAGAAGAAATCTATATTAATCGTAGATGATAATAAGGATTTGCGGAACTTCCTGAAGTGTTCTTTTGAAAATCAATATTACATTTTAGAGGCTGGCAATGGCAATGAAGCATGGGAATTGCTTCAGAAAGAATCTCCTGAATTGACTATTTCGGATGTGATGATGCCTGATATGGATGGGTTTGAGTTATGTAAATTGATTAAATCTACTTTTGAAACTTCGCATATTCCGGTAATCCTGTTAACTTCACTTTGTGATAAAAGTGACCAATTGGAAGGTTTAGGTCTGGGGGCAGAAGATTATATCACAAAGCCTTTTGATATATCACTTTTGGAGCAACGGATAAAGTCCCTTATGCGAAACAGGGAAATTGTCAGAGAGAAAGCTTTGAAATTGATAAAACCGGAGAATGATGAGCAACAGGTTATTTTGGCGAATGAGCTTAATGATCAGTTTGTGAAAAAAGCCGTGGAAGTAATTCATAATAATATGCAAAATCTGGATTTTGACAAAGAAAGCTTTGCTATGGAAATGCATGTGAGCGGTTCACTATTATATAAAAAAATAAAAGCATTGACAGGTCAATCACCTATTGAGTTTATTAAATCCATTCGTTTAAACCGAGCTTTAGAATTACTCCAATCTCATAAATACACCATCACGGAAGTTAGCGAACTTTGTGGTTATTCCAGTATCAGTTACTTTAGTACGGTATTTAAAAAGTACTTTGGTAAGTCTCCTACAGAGGTCTAATTTACTTCTTTTTCCTATTTTTTATCGTTTGTAGTATAGATTATCTAATATCTAAAATTATATATCTAATATCTAAAAGTGTATTGGGTACACTTCTGTAGCTTTGTGTATCGATGTACGGAATGTATGTCGATGGAGTTATTGTAATGTTAAATCTAATCAAGTTAATCTTATGAAATGTATGTATGATGATGACGGTTAAGTCAGCTATTTATGTAAAGATTGTAAAATCAGAGATAACCGTAACGATACATATCACTTTCGGTAATCTGCAATGAGTTTTACGTAGCTTTGGTATTTAAAGGGGGGCTGGTACCAATGACTACTATTAGTAATGAAAAGCATAGAACCCCACTACTTATATATTATGAAGAACAACAAGCTTTATTTTGTTTTTCTTTTCTTAAGTATTTTGTTCGCAAGTTGCAATGGCGAAGAAGTAATTGAGAAATGGCCTGAAATAGGCAACTATTATGATTCGAGCAAGCCTATTGAGTTAAAATCCATGTCACCCGACTGGGGAAGAATCAACGATTCTTTTATTATCAAAGGAAACTTTCCGGTTGACACGACCGGAAAAGTCAAAGTTTTCTTTGCCGACAAGGAAGCGGTTATAGTAAACAACAACGGAAATGAATTGTATGGGCTTATCCCCAAGCAGTTGCCCGGCTATAACGAGATAACATTGGAAGTGGAAGGTAAAAGGTACACCTCTGACAATGTGAAGTTTAAGTATTATCAAACTCAATCTGTGAAAACAATATTGGGAAAATTTGGTGAAGACGGATGGACATCGTCAGATGACAGTAAAATAGAAGAATTCCGAATGAATGAGTGTACAGGAATTGTAGCTGTTGCAGGACAAAAGAGTGATAATTTCATTTTCGTTGGAGGAGGATGGGGCGACCGTACCTATTTTGTGTCATTAGAGGATAATACGGTGATTCGTCTGATTAATATTGGTTATATGGGTGCTGTTGCAGTTGATAGTTCAAGAGAAAAAGTGAGCATCATGCCCCGTAGTGGAGGTGCTTTATACACAGCTACCCGTGCGGATGGATGGATTTTAAACTCTCTTGGTCTCACAATACCTTTCCAAGGCGATTGCCAGGGGGCATTGGCTTATGCCGAAGATGACCGCTATTTGTATGCAATGTCCGGTGATGGTCTTTATGAAATAGATTTGGAAGATAAAGGTTATACAAAGTTATTTGCTACATCAGATTACCCGGCTTTTGATGGAGTGAATACCAGCCAGTGGAGGCATTATCTGACTTATAGTAAATACGATAAGTGTTTTTTCGCTTCTTATCCTGAGAGTAATGGCATTGTGAAGATATGGAAAGATACTTCGGGCGCATGGCAAGTGGAACGCTATGCCGGCTTCCAACCGGGATGGTTGGCTACAGCTTTTGGAGATAGATTGACCGATGCCGTATTGAAAGAACCTTGCGGAATGGCGGTGAATAGTAACGGTGAACTCTATGTATGTTGCAAAAATAGCCATTGCATTGTGAAAATCAAAGGAAGGCTTGTTTCTTTGGTAGCGGGAGCTCCCGATCGGTCAGGAAGACTTAACGGATTCCCTACGGATGCATTGTTTGATAATCCATTGTGTATTGCTTTGGATTCGGAAGAGAACTTCTTCATTGGTGAAGAATCTTCAAAGGCAATCCGGAAAATGACAATTGAATAAAAGTAGAAATCATATAAAATGAATCAAGATGAAGATTAAACATATATTACTGTTTCTTATGGCATGGGTAAGTTCTATGAATTTGGCCTATGCGCAACAGACTGTGGTAGCTTCGGGTTCGGTTATGGACGAGAAAGGCGAACTCTTAATCGGAGTATCGATTTCTGTAAAGGAAGTTCCTTCTATGGGTGCCATTACGGATATTGACGGTCGTTTCAAGATAGGGGGTATCAAAGCCGGGCATACGTTGGTCATATCCTATGTGGGGTATGATCCTCAGGAGATAAAGATGAACAAGAGTGACGAGCGCATGCGCGTGGTGTTGAAGGAGAGTTCGAATGTAATGGACGAGGTTGTGATTACGGCATCGGGTAAGGTACAGAAGAAGATTAATGTGACAGGTGCCATTACTGGAGTTGAGGTGGCTACGTTGAAAACTCCTGCCACTTCCATAAGCAACATGTTGGGCGGACGTGTTCCGGGCATCATTTCCGTTACACGTAGTGGAGAGCCGGGTAAGGATTTCTCCGAGTTCTGGGTGCGTGGTATTAGTACCTTTGGTGCCGGACAGGGTGCCTTGGTATTGATTGACGGTATCGAAGGTAACTTGAATACGCTCGACCCCGAAGACATCGAAAGTTTCTCTATCTTGAAGGATGCCTCTTCTACGGCGGTTTATGGTGTGCGTGGTGCCAACGGTGTAGTATTGGTAAGTACCAAGAAGGGTAAGGCGGGAAAGCTGAATTTGCAGGTGAAGGCAAATACTGGTATTTCTTATTCTCCTCAAATGCCCAAATATGTACGTGCTGCGGAATATGCGGCACTCGCCAACGAAGCTGCCGTGACACGTGGACGTATTCCTGTTTATACGGATGTGGATTTGGCACTGTTTAGAAATCACATGGATCCTGATTTTCATCCGGATGTGGATTGGCGGGATGTTATCTTGAAAGACTATACCTGGAACCAACAATACTTCCTGAGTGCATCGGGAGGTGGTGAAGTGGCTCGTTATTACATCAGTGCTGGTTTTACGACAAAAGATGCTATTTTTAAGCAAGACAAAGGGGTAAACAAATACAATACGAACGTAAATTACAACAAGTTTAATTTCCGTGCCAATGTGGATGTGAATGTCACTCCCACCACTACGCTCTCGCTGAATGAAGAGACTGTGATTGTTACTCAGAATTATCCGGGATATGGAAACGACAGTAAGGTATTGTGGCAGGCACAATCCAATCTGACTCCGGTGACAGTACCGTTGATGTACACCACAGGGCAGGCACCTGGATATGGCACTGATAAATCGAATATCAGTCCGTATGTATTGTTGAATATGACGGGTTATCGTAAGTTCTATTCCAATGACAATAAAATCACGATGCAGCTCAATCAGGATTTGAAGATGATAACTCCCGGACTGAGTATTGCAGGATTGGTCAACATTAATTCGATAGGTGCGAGAACCCAAGTTCGCGAAAAAATGCCGGCCATTTATTATGCTCATGGTTATAAACGTGATGGAACACTCGATTTGGAGAAAATATCTGATGCAGTGGAGCCCTATTATACAAATTGGAATGACACTGAGCGTAGAATTTATTGGGATTTCCGACTGAATTACGACCAGACATTTAATAAGGTACATAAGGTAGGTGCTTTGGTGAAGGCCGAATGGAGCGATTATGAAGCATCGAAATATAATCAATTGCTGACTGCTATCCCTAAACGTTATAATAGTTACTCAAGCCGTTTCTCTTATTCGTATGATGATACTTATATGGCCGAATTTAATATGGGTTACACCGGTTCGGAGGCTTTTGAGAAAGGTAAGAAATTTGGTTGGTTTCCCGCTGTTTCTATAGGTTGGGCTCCCACGCAATATCGCTTCTGGCGTAATAAGGACAATTTTATCAATTATTTCAAAATCAGGGCTTCGTATGGTATAGTAGGTAATGACCGTCTCACTTGGGATGACTCGGTACGTTTTCCCTATCTGACTTTGATTGGTCACACAGGTTCCGGCAGTTGGAATAACGGTTCCGGTTTGACCGAAACGCAAGTGGGTTCCAGCAACCTGCGCTGGGAAAAGGCCAAGAAAGCTGACATCGGTATTGATACACGTTTCTTCCACGAACGTTTTGAAATGACAGTCGATTTCTTCCAGGATATACGTTCAGGTATTTATCAACAACGCCAGAGTGTACCCGAAGAGATGGGACTTCCGTCATTACCTTGGGCCAATGTAGGTGAAATGAAGAGCTGGGGTATGGATGGACATATCTCATATACGCAGCCTTTGGGTGACAATGACAAATACCTGATTATACGTGCCAACTACACACAGTCCATGAACAAAATCACCAATTTCGAGGAAGATCTTAAGAAATACGATTACCAATCAGCCGTAGGATATCAAAGTGGAATTAACCGAGGCTTGATAGCTTTGGGCCTGTTTAAAGACCAGGCAGATATAGATAATAGTCCTCGTCAGGATTTTGGCAATTACTTGCCTGGTGACATCAAGTATAAGGATGTCAATGGTGATGGCATTGTCAATTGGGATGATATTGTACCTTTGAAGTATTCTTATGTGCCTCAGATACAGTATGGATTTGCCACAGAGTTTAACTGGAAGAACTTTAATGTAAGTGTCCTGTTCGAGGGAGTAAGCCGCGTGACCTATTTTAAAGGTGGAAATATGTATCAGCCATTCTCGGATAGTACAGCTGGTAATGTGATTACAGACTTTGCCAATCCGGCAAACCGATGGATTTCACGTGAAATCTCAGGCGACCCTGCCACCGAGAATCCGAACGCCAAGTACCCTCGTCTTTATTATGGAGGTAGCAGTAATAATAGTCAATCATCTTCTTTTTGGTTGTCTGATGGTAGTTACTTGCGTCTGAAGAATGTGCAAGTCTCTTATACACTCAAGAACCAATTCCTGAAAAAGTTTGGTCTTCAGAAAGCAGTAATTAGTGTGATTGGAGACAATTTGGCAGTTTGGTCTAAAGAGAAGATGCTGGATCCCGCACAAGCAGGAGACAATGGAACAGTCTATCCTGTCCAGCGAGTGTATACTTTACAGCTTAATCTTTCATTCTAATATAACCTGACAATTATGATAAAATTTGGAAATTATAAAAGAGAATTCGGTTTTCTCGGTAGAATAGCCGCAATAACCGTTATTTTGGTCTCAAGCATTATGTTCGGTTCGTGCGAAAAATACTTGGACATTGACAAATATGTGTACGATCAGACCACGCTGGACTCCATTTTCCTTTCCCGCTCCAGAACGGAAGAGTATATCAATGGAGCGGCTGCACTGCTTCCTGATGAATCAATACTTATGAATGGTTGGGGATGGTCTTCTACATTACCCAGTGGATTGGGCTCAGATGAAGCAATCGTTCCGTTTGTAACGAATGGAAATGCTATACTTTATGATGAAGTGAAAGAAACGAACACATGGTTTAATCCGTGGGGCGATTGCTATAAAGGAATCCGTAAGGCCAACATCGTATTGGAGAATATATCCAAAAACCAGGAGCTTACCGAGATGGAAATGCGTGATTTCAAGGGAAGGGCTTATTTTCTGCGGGCTTACTTCTATTTCTATTTGGTAAGATTGTACGGGCCTGTGGTTGTACTTCCCGACCGTCCTTTCGATACGGACGAAGATGTAGCGTCAGTTTCATTCGAGCGTTCCACTTACGATGAGTGTGTAGAGAAAATCTGTGCCGACTTTGAAGAAGCAGCTAAATTGCTGCCTCCAAGTCGTATAGATGCATTGCAGTATATACCTACCAAGGGTGCTGCTTTGGCGTTCAAAGCTCGTATGCAGCTCTATGCTGCCAGCCCCCTTTTCAATGGTAACAGTTATTATTCCGATTGGAAAGACTCAGAGGGCAGGAATTTCATTGCCCAGACGGAAGACAAGGTTAAGTGGGGAAAAGCTGCCGCCACGTTCAAGCGGATTATTGATATGAATAAGTATGCCATTCATACTGTACCTAAAATAGTGAATGAAAAGGGTACAGGCACATTGCCTCTTCCCGAGACGGTATCCGATGCCAACTTCCCTGATGGAGCCGGAGGCATAGATCCCTATAAATCATACAAGACGCTGTTTGATGGCACTTACCAGCCTGAGTTGGTTAAAGAATACATCTATTTTTCAAAAAATAATGGAAACTATATTCTTGTGACACCTTCCAAATTGGGGGGAATATCTTCATTTAGTGTTACTTTGGATATGATTGATGAATACCGGATGGCTGACGGTAGACCGTTTAGTGAAGCTACTCAGGCGGAAAAATCATGGCAGGCAGTGGGACAAGATAAAACATTCTCGTCAGATTATCTTCTTTCCGGAAACAGAGCTCATCGTGATGATGGTCGTGAGCCGCGTTTTTATGCGACTATTGGTTTCAATGCTTGTATCTGGCCTACAACTTCCCACCGTGACGGTTTGTCAGCAGGTACCAGAAACTATGTTACCGACTATTATTACGGAGGTAGTGCATCTGATATGAATAATAATGATAACAGAACCAGGACCGGATATACCTGCCGGAAATATGTGCATCAGGATGATTGTATCTTTTGGAATGGAGTGGTAAAAGCGAAAACTTATCCGATATTCCGCTATGCCGAAGTATTGTTGGGGTATGTAGAAGCGATGAACGAAATGGAAGGTTCGTATACGGACGAAGATGGGCAGGTGACGGTTACTCGTGATGTGGATCAGATGGTGAAATATTTCAATCAGATTCGTTATCGTGCCGGTCAACCGGGAATCACAACTGCCGATGCAGCCGACCAAAGCAGGATGCGTGAACTGATTAAGCATGAAAGGTTGATTGAATTTGCTTTCGAAAGTCATCGTTATTGGGATTTGCGCCGTTGGAAAGATGCCTATGACGCTTACAACAAACCCATCAGAGGATTGGATGTAAGTGCTCGCGAATCACAACGCGAACAGTTCTATACAGAGAGAATTTGGAATACAGAAAAAACCATGAAACGTATGTTTTCCAACAAGATGTATCTGTGGCCGCTTGACAGAAATGTGCTGAGAAAGAACGGTAAATTGGTACAGAACCCGGGATGGAATTAAAATGAAAACACTAAAAGTTGATAATATGAAGAAAATAGCATTTTTTTCGATAACCTTGCTGTTGGCATGTATGGCGGGTTGCGACAATAAAATACCTATGGAAGAGAATTTATGGCCCGAAACGGTTTATCTGGTTGGGGCAAAAGATAAGATTATAAATAGAGATCTGAATATAGGTTATGAAAAAGATACCATATATGCATCGGTTGCCATCAGCGGTTCGCTGCTTGCCAAGGAAGATGTAACTGTTACTGTTGAAGAATTTCCTTCTGGTATTGAAAGTTATAACCAGAAAGAACTCGGTTCGGATGATATAAAGTATCGTACGTTGACAAATGGTATCTATAGTTTTCCACAAGAAAATGTAGTTGTGAAAAAGGGTGAAACCTATGGCACGTATCCTGTTCACATTGACCCATCCACTTTGCATATAGATTCGCTCTATATGATGGCGTTTAAACTTAGTGGAACATCTCGTTTTGAATTGGCTAAAGAAGATACAGTGGTGCTAATCCGTCTGAATCTGATGAATGACTATTCAGGGCTTTATTATATGGATGGTGTGATTAAGCCTGCTGATAATCCGAAAGATTCCGTTATCTATAAGTCGCCTCGCACGTTGCAAGCTGTAGTTGATGGTAACACTGTACGTATGTATCATCAAAAGAATGAGTGGTCAAAAGGTGCTACAGACTACAGACCTGATTATTGCTTTAATATCACCATAAATTCAGATAATTCAGTAACCTTAAAGTCTTGGGATAAGTTTAACCTTGTCAGTGGTGGCGGTAAGTATTACCCCGAAATGGAAGTGTACGATTTGTGGTATACTTTCAGAGAGGATGGTATGTTGAAGAAAACGCGGGGATTTGTGTATAAAGAGCGTAAGAACGATGATGAAGTACGCAAGATAAACGACTGGATGGAAGAAAATAGAAAGTACGATTATTAGAAAGGTGTTTTTAAGGTAAAAAAACAGATTGTGACTTTTTTATTATCATTAGTTTAAGAATGGTGCTTCGTGAGAAACACCATTCTATAAGTAAATATTGTCAAATTTTTAAAGCTGAACCATTATGAAGCATTTATTTTATTGTTTGTTTCTGATGCTATTATGTATTGGATGTAAAGGAGAAGATGATCCGATCACAGAAGAAAAAAATGACCCTTCGTCTGCAACGACAAGGGGGCCGTCGGGTTCTCTTGATTTATCATTGTCAGGGAATGTTGTTTCTATTTCTTGGAATGAGCCATTTGGTAAGTATGTTGGCATCGAAGTAGGAGTATCTACTGGATCTGGTATGTCATTGGGTTCATTTTCAAGTAGTAACGACTCTGGAAGTGAGAAGTTTTTTTTGTCCTCTATTGCATCATACAGTGGACCTGTGACAGCGACAGTAAGAGGTCGTTCTTCTAATGGATATGTTGGTCAACCAATAACTATTTCACTCGGTATTATGAATGATCCTGCTAAGCCACCAAGATGTAGTCATGGATATAACCCACGATATCCAGTATTAAGTATAGGCGTAGACTTGGAGCATAATTTCTATTTTTCGAGAGGAGAGTTTCCTAAAAGAGGGTTATTGTTATATATCTTGCATGTTCAGAGCTTCGATCATTATGAATACCTTCCTTATTACCCTTATACCCCTACACCTGTATATGATGTTGAAGATATTACGAATTGGGTTGATCTCCCGGTTCTTACTTCATCTATGTCCGAGGTAATAAAAATTAGCCATCCACAATTAGATAGATTTTGGGATCGTCCGGATGCGACTTTTACTTTAGATATTCGTCTTTACGATGGAGGGTGTCCCAAATTATCTCCTGGTAATGGTTCATCATTACCAGCATGTACAAACTACTGTGTGTATAAAACAACTAATTTAGAGCCTTTGAGCCAAATAGTCCGTTCTGTAAAAATGAGTCAAGTTTTGGATGGAGTAGTTTATTATCCAGATTCTCCAATGCCTACTTACTAATAAGTACTTGTGAAATCTTTCCATTGCTTTCTTCCTTGTTTTCCAATGGAAAACAAGGAAGAAAGCAATCTGTTACTCTACAATGCTGATAATGAGAAAGTATTCGTGTTAATCTGTGTATTCTGTGGTGAATTAATAATTAAAAAGAAAAAATAATGAAGAACATTGCGAACAGTTCTGTCAAATACATGGTATGGTTGTGCTGCCTGATGCTGTCTCCCAGCCTTTGGGCAGATGGTACCGCTCCCCAGTCTGTACCGACAGATACCCTTGAAAATCTATTTAGAGAGCAACTGTCAAATTTCCCCCAGGAAAAGATTTACCTTCAGACAGACCGTGGCATCTACATGTCCGGTGAAACCCTTTGGTTCAGGGCGCACTTAGTAGATGCCCTTATGCTAAAGCAAGCTAATGCCAGCCGATATGTATATGTAGAGTTGGTGAATCCGTTGGGCAACCTGGTGGAGAGAGTGAAAATAAGACCGGACTCTTTGGGGTGTTTTTACGGACATATTCCATTGGGTGAAGACCTGCCGGAAGGCAACTATTCTCTCAGGGCCTATACTTGGTTCATGCAGAATATAGGTGAAGAGTACTTTCCCCATAAATTGATTTATATATCCGATCCCGTATCCGAAGCGATATCTCCGGAAATCAGTTATTCTGCTGAAAACAACGACATTCATGCGGAAATACATTTTTTTACTAAACCGGACAACCGATCCGTCACTCCCACACAAGCTATTCTATTTCCTGATGGAGACAGGGACAAACAAGGAAAAGTCTTATCATTGGAAGGAGAAAATATCCATTACACTTTCAAAAAGAAAGAAATTCCCGCTTCGCGTACATTTTTATTGCAAACAGTGTATGACGGCAAAATCTCCAACCGCTATTTCAGAATCCCCGAATTGAGTAAAAACTTTGATGTAGCTTTTTTTCCCGAAGGAGGTCATGCAGCTCAGTCCACCACAATCAAAATGGCATTTAAGGCTATTGATGCAGATGGTTTGTCTACAGAGATAGAAGGTCAGGTACTTGACGAAGAAGGTCAGGTATGTGCCGATTTCAAGAGCCAGCATTTGGGTATGGGGAGTTTCCGGATGTATTACGTTCCCGGAAAAAAGTATCATGCCGTTTGTAGTGACGGAACAGGCGTTTCCCAGCGTTTTGATTTGCCCGAGCCTTCTCCGGATGCTATCTCCCTGAATACACTTTGGTCTAAAGATTATTTGCGGGTAAGTCTTTCCAAATCACCTGATACCCCATTGGGGACTTCGCTGACGCTGGTGGCACATTTGCGTGGCATCGTTCTGTATGCACAGCCTTGGGATAACAAACAAAGTTATGTTGACTTCGAAAAAAACTTCTTCCCGGCAGGTATCGTTCATTTTCTGCTGGTTGATGAAGGGAGAAATATTCTGAGCGAACGTTTAGTGTTTTCTCTGCAAAAAAGCGCGCTGGTGCAGACTGAAGTCCGGCTTGACCGCGAAAATTACTTGGCAAGAGAGAAGGTAGATATGGATATACAGATTAAAGATATAAACGGAAACCCCATGTCAGGCAACTTCGCACTTGCAGTTGTTGACAGAACAGACGTGAAGCCGGATACCGTTTCCAACATTGTTTCCACTTTATTGCTCACTTCCGATCTTAAAGGACACATTGAGTCACCGTTGAGTTACTTGCAGGACAGCCGCAGTTCTTCCTATGCTCTGGATTTGCTGATGATGACACAAGGCTGGCGGAAATACAACATTCCGGAGGTATTGAAAGGCAATATAACCGACACATTACCCTACAATTTGGAATTGGGCGACGAAGTTTCCGGTAAAGTAGAGGGCTTGTTTTCTGCATTGAAAGAGGGAAATATCTCTTTGCTTGCCCTTAAAGATTCGCTCATCGGGACAGAACTGGCGAAGCCTGACCGGAATGGGCGGTTTGTATTCGACAGGCTGGAATATCCCAGCGGTACTCAGTATATAGTTCAGGCTCTTAGCAAGAAAGGTTCTTCAAAAGTCTTTATAGAACTGGACCCCTATAAATCATTTCCTGCCCCTAAAATCGGATTTATTCCCCGCATTGAAAAACCACATATAGAAGAAAACTATATGGCAAAGATGGACCAAAAATATACTATAGAAAATGGAATGAGAGTCTATAATCTGGCGGAAGTGATAGTGACAGCCAGAAGAGAGAGAGCTGTAAAAACGGAATCTCCCTTTTATTCGGTAGGAACTTCGAAGGTGCTTACAGAAGAGGATGTAAAAAAAGGACATTTTATTTCTACATACGACCTTTTGCGACGTTTACCGGGCATCACTGTCACAAATAATGAGGTGCGTTATCGATTTGCTCCGGTCATGGTGTTACTGGACAATGTTCCCGAAGAAAATTTTGATTTTGACCTGTTGGACGTGGATGATATCAAAGATGTTTTTTACTCTCCTGCCACTTCTGTCGGTCCTCTTTATGGGTCGGCTGCGGGAAATGGTGCCATAGTAGTCACTACGAAGAATGGGTTTGTGCAGAAAAATAAGATGAACAGCAACATACAGACTATTGCGAGTGTCGGCTACCAGCAGACTGTAGAGTTTTACTCACCGGCGTATGACACCAAAGCGAAGAAAGAATCCACCACTCCTGACTTGCGTTCAACGATATACTGGAATCCGAGCGTTCAGGTTGATGAATCGGGAACTGCTCACGTCAGTTTCTATACGGCTGATTCTGCTGCCGATTATGGGATAGTGATAGAAGGTGTCTGCGCTTCAGGCAATCTCATTTATTCAGGTGAGAAAATTGTATCGCGGCATAATGCTTCTTATTAATTTTCTCAGAATTATTTAAGGCAGTAACTACTAAAGTTACACCGATATGATTTTATATAACTTTTGATTATAA
>ERZ780028.209-NODE-209-length-23875-cov-3.165827_pt1 | contig 23875 bp, 22 predicted proteins | sample MGYA00511859_ERZ780028 | MGnify/ENA primary metagenome ERZ780028 (study PRJEB29588, sample SAMEA2152254) | human gut metagenome | biome: human gut; feature: human-associated habitat; material: faeces | place: Denmark | collected 2008/2010 ...
CGGAAGACGGTTCTGTCATAGGGTTTCTTTTTTCTTGACACTGCTTTCTCTCCGTGTTGATTTCTGCTCTAAGCATATATTTTTGTTCATTTTTAAGTATATTTTGTCCCCACAAGACAAACCTATAGTCATTATAACGAAATCTGAACGCTCTGTCCAGTAAAATCCCCTTGCTGAAATCGTAAAAAAAATATAAATTCCACCTAAAAAAAGATTGACTCGGATACTTTCTCGGAAGTACTATTTGAGTAACTATTTTACAGAAATTATGAATGATCACAGAAAGAGGGATTGCCGAAATGCAGACCACTGCCAATGATGAAATTAAGATCCGGACCGCCACACCGGAAGATGCCGAAGCCCTGGCTGCCATTTACGCTCCCTATGTGGAGAACACCTCGATCACTTTTGAATACACGGTTCCTTCCGTGAAGGAATTCGCCGAACGCATCCGGCATACCCTCGCCCGTTACCCTTATCTGGTGGCCGAGAAAAGCGGTATTCCCATAGGTTATGCTTACGCTTCCGCCTTCAAAGGACGTGCTGCTTACAACTGGTCTGTGGAAACCTCCATTTATATCAGTCAGGATGTTCGAAGCAGTGGTGTTGGCAGCCTTCTTTATCAGAAGCTGGAGGAATATCTGACAGCACAACATATCTGCAATGTATGTGCCTGCATTACTTATCCGAATCCGCCCAGTATTGCTTTTCATGAGAAGCACGGTTACAAGACCGTGGCACATTTTCATGCTTCCGGCTTCAAGCAGGGGGAATGGCATGACATGATCTGGATGGAGAAGACCTTGTGTCCTCACACCGTGCCGCCACTGCCTTTTATTCCTTTCCCGGAACTTTGAACGCTATCAAATTGATACAAAGGAGAAATGCTATGAACAACGAACTTCAGATCTACCGGAAACGCCTGATCCCGGAAGAATGTATTTTGTTAAAAGATGATATTATCGTAGAACAGAACGATGATTATATTTTGACAAAATGGAAAACGCTGAATCCCAAGACTACTTTTTCCCATGGCTGTTCCTGCTATTATCTGAAGGAAGGGTTCAAGATCAGCAAGTTCTACCGTCATGACGGGTCTCTGTTGTACTGGTACTGCGATATTGTAGAATACACCCGCCGTCCGGAGGACAATGCCCTGATCGTTACCGATCTGCTGGCTGACATTATCCTCTATCCCGATGGAAGAATGCATGTTGTTGACCTGGACGAGCTGGCAGAGGCACTGGAAAAAGGTCTGATCACGCAGGCACAGACGACTGCCTGCCTGCGCCAGTTAAACAACCTGATCACGATCATCTATCGTGACAAATTCGACAGACTGCAAAGCCCCCTGGAGAAAAGTGGGCTGTAGTTACTGAACTATTCAGAGTAACGCATTCGCAAAACCGCACCTGCAGTGCTTACTTTTTGCTCATGTGTTTACTTTACTCTGAATAATTCAGCAAATCTCCGATGCAATGTCCCAGCAAGGTCAGCAGGGTAACGTCTTTATCGGACCATTTACGGTTACGATTGAACACTTCAAAACTGACCATTGTATAAGGAATTCCTTCTTTTCTGGACAGGCACTGAAGGGCAGCCCCAACCTCCTGCTCCTGTGTCACAGCATAGGCTGCCGGGTTCTGGGAACGAAGTTTTATCATGTTGGATTCTACAAAAATATCATCATCGCCAAACAGCGAAAGATACCCTTCATCTTCAAACCCGAGACGACCGTCCGGAGCTTCTGCCATATAGTTGCCGTTTCTGCAGACAAGTCTGTTTCCTCTGTCTGAGAAAACGGTAATACCATCCAGATCAAACAGACTGCGGATCTGTTGCAGGCACTCTTCACTTTTCACAATAGCGTTCACGCCCGATACACATAATTCCGTGATCATCTCTGTGATAGCTTCCCGTTTTTTCTCCTTGGATACTGCATAGGCCATAGCCATGTTCTGCATATCGTCGGTCTCCAGCTTCCCATGCAGCCGCTCTTCATATATAATATGTCGGTTCTTGCCTTTTTCCTTGGCAAGATACAGAGCTTTATCCGCCTTGCGCATCAGATACTCATACTCCGTTCCATCCACCGGATATTCCGACACACCGATAGAAGCCGTCACATGGATCTTCGGATCGAATGCCAGCCTGAGTTCCTTCGCAATGGTCTTAAGCAGGGTCTTCAACTGTTCCCTGGTCTCAACCTTCTCTAACAGAATCACATACTCGTCTCCACCGAATCTGCCGATGACACCTCTCTGCCCTACCAGCTCCTGCATGATCTCTGCCACTCCACGGATCACCTGATCTCCGAAGATATGTCCATAGGTGTCGTTAATATGTTTGAACTCGTCAACATCAATGATCACCAGCCAGCGGACCCGGCCGTCCTTCCGATTCAGCTGTTCGATGGTATATTCCGTCCATGCCCGCTTATTCAGCAGACCTGTTCCGGCATCCCTGGCTGCCGGAGTCAGATAGTAGGCTTCCTGCTTACGGTTTTTGTCCGAATCTATGATACCGGCCAGCATGTTCCGGTTTTTCGGAATCCGGGAGGCTCTCACCGTCCACATTCTCTCGTCTTCTTCCTGACCGTTAAATTTCATTTCAAAGGAATCTTCACCATTACGCAAATGGGCACAAAACGCTTGCAGATGTTCTTCCATTTCGGCAATGTTACTGTCTGTATGTGCTTTCTCCTCCATCCGGATCAGATCCTTCAACGGACCCTCAAACTGATTCATTGCCCGTTCATTGACATATTTATACACTGTGATATGATCGCTGTCGATCAGATATTCAAAGTAATAAACATCTTCCAATGTCATAAAATGACGATACTTTAAAATGCTCTGTTCCAGCTGTACCGTTCTATTCTCCAGATCATGCAGATCCGATAGTGTGATCTGATACAACGGAATTCCGTCCTCTGTCTGTTCACTCTGTTCCATACGCAGATACACATTCCGGGTACTGTCTTTGAGATTGCTGAGAACTGTCATTAATTCCAGTGGAGCGAACAATTCCGCCGCAACAGCCTCTTTCAACAATTCACCATCCTCCGGCAGCACCAGTTCACTCACCGGGCGAAAGGAATTTTCCTCTATAAATTCATAGTAATATTCCGATGCCTTGGCTACTGTCAGATCCTTCCTCACATAGATCTTCCAATTCATAATTCTGTTGGAATACCCTTCTCGTTCTACGATGTTGATTTTCATAGATTATCACTTTCACCTTAGTAAAATATATGGCCACCGATACTGATGCCGGTCAGTCCTTCCACCGGGGTACGGAAATACACGCAATTGCCTACATTCGTCACTCCGGACATTGCCTCATCCGCCGCCTGATAGCAACGGCTCGTAGCCTTGTTAGCAGCCAGAGCCAGTTCCAGCCGTCCACTGGCTACCGGTGAGAACTGTTTGTTCTGATAGATCACACCCACCACCGTGTTGGGATAGCCCGAACTTCTGACACGGTTGATCACAACGCTGGCTACCGCCAGTTGACCGTCATAGGGTTCGCCTCCCGCTTCACAGTAGATCAGATTGGCTAACAGATATCTGTCTCCCTCTTCGAAAGAGATATCAGAAATATCCCGCCAGGTGGCATTTGCCGCTTTCTGGGACATAGCGATCTCTTCGGCAAGCTTTTTTCTGAGGGTTTCCAGATTATCCTCTTTTTTCTTGATCTCCGCTTCGTATGCCAGGGCTCTCTGTTCCGCTTCGGAGATGTCTCCGGCATATTTGGCAATATTGTTGGATGTCTGACTGATCAGACCGGATACCTTGCTTTTTTCAGCTTCCGCTTCTAATTTCAGATCATCCAGCTCTGCCTTCTCTGTCTGAAGCCTTGCCTCTTCCTCTTCGATCAGCTGGCGGTTTTCCTCGAATTCTTTGAGTTTTTTCTGGTCATAGGCAGCGATCCGTTCAAAAAAATCCGCAGCATTCAACAGTTTATCGAAGCTTTGGGCACTCAGGATCGCATTGATATAGCTGGTCTCGTTCCGTTCATACATATCCCGGACCCGGATCACCATGCACTCATACTGCCACTCTTCGGTAGCCTTTGCTTTCTCCAGGCTGTCCTGGGTATCTGCGATCTCCTGCTCCTTATCCGCGATCTGCTGTTCCAGATCCGCCAGATTATTGCTGACCTCCGTCAATTGACCGTTCAGATTATTCAGTTGTCCCTTGAGGGAATTCTGCTCTCCCTTCAGGTTCTCCAGATTATCATTTTCCTGATTCAGCTGGTTCTGCAGTTCATTTTTCTCCTGCTGTTCCTTCTGAATCTGCTGCCAGGTACTGCTGGTAGCTTCTACTTTGATGTCTTCTGAAGAAAAGGCTCCTGCAAGGATCACCGCTGCAAGCAGTACAGCTGTCTTCTGTAGGCGCTTCAACCGTTCATACTCCTTTAATCTGTCGTTCAGACCCCGATATGTATCGTACGTCCTGTCCTGCTGTATGGAACGCACTCCACTCCCGCCGCATCAAACATCCGCCTGGCTGCCCGGTTGGAGGGTGTTCCCCGATATTTGTCGCTGTCATATACTACGGTATGGATCCCTGCCTGAATGATGGCTTTCGCACACTCATTGCAGGGGAAAAGGGACACGTACAGCTTCGTGCCCTCTAAAGATCCTCCGCGGTAATTCAAAATTGCATTCAGTTCACTATGTGTCACAAAGGGATATTTTGTCAGATTACTATCCTTGTCATTCTCCCTCTCCCAGGGGAACTCATCATCGGAACAACCCTTGGGAAACCCATTGTATCCCATAGACAGAATCTTATTGTCCGGGCTGACAATGCAGGCTCCCACCTGGGTATTCGGATCCTTGGACCGCATCCCCGACAGATGGGCTACCCCCATGAAATATTCATCCCAACTGATATAGTCACTGCGCTTGGCACTCATTGGTGTCTCCTTTATTTGGTACCGAAAATACGGTCTCCAGCATCTCCCAGTCCGGGAACGATATATCCGTGATCATTGAGCTTCTGATCCATTGCTCCGATATAGATATCCACATCGGGATGTGCTTCCTGCATAGCCTTCACACCTTCTGGTGCTGCGATGATGCACAGCAGACGGATGCTCTTGCATCCCTTGTCCTTCAGCAGCTGGATGGCTGCGATGGAAGAACCGCCGGTAGCCAGCATGGGATCTACGACGAATACTTCACGCTCTGCACAGTCTGCAGGCAGCTTGCAGTAATATTCTACGGGCTTTAAGGTCTCCGGATCACGGTACAGTCCGATATGTCCTACCTTTGCAGCCGGGATCAGGGACAGCATTCCGTCTACCATACCAAGGCCTGCGCGCAGGATGGGTACCAGTGCCAGTTTTTTACCCTTTAACTGTTTTACGGTAGTCTTGCAGATGGGAGTCTCGATCTCTACTTCTTCCAGCTTCAGATCCTTGGTAGCTTCATAGCCGATCAGCATGGCGATCTCGCTGATGTTCTGTCTGAAATCCTTGGTTCCTGTTTCCTTTCTGCGGATGATTCCGATCTTCTGCTCAATTAAGGGATGGTCCATAACTACTACTTTTGACATATGATTGTCCTCCTGTGTTTTAGTGTTGTTGGTTGTATTTTGCGCCCCAGCTCAGATTTCTTCGATCAGGCTGATTCTGCGACTGTGTCTCTCTTCTCCGGAAAAGGGTGTGTTCAAAAAGGTCTCAACGATCTCCAGTGCCAGATTCTCTCCTACGATACCTGCTCCCATTGCCAGCATATTGGCATCATTGTGCAGCCTGGTCATTTTTGCAGAGAGCGGCTCCGAACACAAAGCACAACGGATACCTTTTACTTTATTAGCTGAAATACTGATACCAATACCGGTCGTGCAGATCACAATGCCCTTTTCGCAGGTACCGGCTGCCACAGCCTTTGCTGCCGCATGCCCGAATACCGGATAATCACAACTTGCCTTGCTGTCACATCCAAAATCCTGAAAAGGAATATTATTCTCCTCTAAATATTTTTTAACTCTTTCTTTCAGATCATATCCACCATGATCACTTGCGATTGCTATCATTTTTATTCTCCTTATATTTAAAATGAAATTTAAAGCTTTACAACCTTATGCCCCGCCGCCTTCAGCAGCCGGTTCATAATAGCCTGTCCGAAACCATCCGTGGAAAATCCCTCAGAATAGATTTTGGTGACACCTTCATCATCGAATTCTCTCAGGATCGTATACAGATGTCTGGCAATGCTGTCTTCATCCCTGCGGCTGCCGACACTTTTTACCACATCTGCCGTATACCCGGAAAGCATTTCTTCCGTTCCGATAATACCGGTCTTCTCTCCTGCCGCATGATCCGCTGCAGCTTCCCGGTTGATATATTCTCTCACCTGTTCCGGCGTACCTTCCACAATGGTGAGTTCTCCCCTGGGGGCATAATGTCTGTATTTCATACCGGGCGCCTTGGGGGCCTGTCCACTGTCTGCCCGCAGGATCGTGGCATCTGTGTCCACCGTTCCCAACACCGCACTGAGCTTTTCCCGGGTGATATATCCGGGGCGGAGAATCTGCGGCGGACTCACCGTCAGATCAATGATCGTGGACTCCAGTCCGATTCCCACTTCTCCACCGTCGATAATGGCATCGATCCGGCCCATCATATCTTCCACGACATATTTGGCCACGGTAGGACTCGGTTTCCCGGAAGTATTGGCACTGGGTGCCGCAATATATCCGCCGCTGTACTCGATCAGTTTCTGTGCCGCCGGATGTGATGGCATACGGATGGCTACCGTATCCAGTCCTCCGGTGGTCTCGTAAGGCACTGCATCTGACTTCGGCAGGATCATGGTAAGGGGACCCGGCCAGAAAGCATCGGCGATCCTGCGTGCTTCTTCCGGCACATCCCCTGTTATTTTGTAAATGTCTTCAAACCGGTAAATATGTACGATCAGTGGATTATCCGAGGGTCTGCCTTTCGCTGCATAGATCCGCTTTGAGGATGTCGGGTTCAATGCATCTCCGCCCAGACCGTATACTGTCTCCGTAGGAAATGCCACCAGACCTCCCCGCCGTAAAATCTCTCCGGCAGCTTTCAGTTTTGCATCATCTTCCTCACTGACCGGACCGTCTCCGGGTTGAATGTTGATGATCTCTGTATTCATATTTTTTACCTTCTATGTTCTAATGCATTTGGGAATAGTATATCATAGATACGATAAAATGGAAAGATACTGTTTCAGGTACCGCAGAATTCCCTTATGGATCAGCCATGCAATACGATCCTGATATTCTTCATCGCAAAGCTTTTCCGCCTCCGCTTGATTTGACAAAAAGCCACACTCCACGATCACGATGGTCCCTTTGGTCTTCTTCAGAAGATAATAACTGTCGTTGGCCTTGACTTTGCGATGATTCTCCGGGTCCAGTCCCCGTACCAGCTGATCCTGAATGCCGGAAGCCAGTGTCTCGCTTCCCATACTTCCGGTATAATAAAACACCTGCGCCCCATGTACGTATTCCTCCGGATAACTGTTCTGGTGAATACTTACCGTCAAAACAGGATCGGTTTTTTCTATGATTTCTATCCTGCGTTTCATATCCTGTACCTTTTTATTGGAAGCATGTGCATCATACAATCCGTCCTCCGTCTCCCGGGTCAGCACCACTTCCACATCTTCCGCTTCCAGATATTTTTTCAGTTTTTGAGCAATCTGAAGGTTGATATCCTTTTCCGGTGCCCCATTGATGCCGATCTTCCCCGGATCGTCTCCTCCGTGTCCGGCATCGACGACCACGCAGAGTCTCCCGGAGTCATCTGCCCCCATTCCCGTCTCCCGCAAAGCATTTACCGCATGCATCGCACCAACATATTCTGCCGCTTCCCTGCCGGTCAGCGCCATCGACAGAATTAAGAGCCCTGCCATGATCAGTTTCAATGCCTTCTGTTCCATTTTTTCAGCCGCCTTATTGTATTCTATATGATTTTATATGCATTTTCCGCAGGAAATATCTTCCCGATGCAAAATCTTCCAAAATTAAGAAATCCTTTTGTTTTAACCTATTGCATCCTGTTGCCTGTTCAGCGTATAATAAACACATGAAATCGAATAGAAAAACACTTTCCGTAATCTTATTTATATTGGCCGGAATTTGTATCCTGGCAGCAATTATTCTCTTCGTGAGAGGTCACATGGAGGACCGGCACATGGAAGAATCCCTGGATGCTTTAAGACCCACTGAGTCTCCGGCAGAGACCGTTCCTTCTTCGGAACCTGAGACCATTGCAACTGCTACGACGGAATCCGCCGCGGAAGAAGCGGTTCCCGCTCCGGAAGAGGTCACCAGGGTTCCCAATCCTTACGCCGACAGCTTTCTTGCCAACGAAGACATGGGCGCATGGCTGCAGATTCCCGGCACCGGGATCGATTATCCGGTGATGTGGACTCCGAGAGATGAGTCCTATTATCTGTATCGTGCTTTCGACGGCAGCGAGAATAAAAACGGCTGCCTCATATTAGATACGGACAGCTGCCTGGATCCCCTTTCCACGAATCTCATCATTCACGGTCACAACATGAAATCCGGTGCCATGTTTGGCAATCTCACGGATTATGAGGATCCGGATTTTTACGAAAATCACAAAAATATTATCCTGTACACCGAAGAATGTCAGCGCAATTACGAAGTCATTGCTGTCTTTCGTTCCCAGGTCTACCGGAAGACCGATCAGGTATTTAAGTTCTACAAATTTTTCCAGGCGGATACCCAGGAAGAATTTGATGACTTTTATAACAATATCAAGCAGTTATCCCAGTATGATACCGGTGTTACCGCACAGTTCGGAGATCATTTTCTGACACTGTCTACCTGCGTGTATCACGTAGAGCAGGGCCGGTTTGTAGTCGTTGCCAAGGAAACGGAACCCGGCGATCACTACCTTCCCATACAGGAATAACCAACAATCTATCAGGAGGATTTTCTTATGAAAAAACTGAAAAAAATCGTTACACTGCTTACGCTTGCAGCTGTGTGCCTGACTGCTCCCGCATTCGGCAAGATCACAGCCAAAGCAGCAGAACCCAACACCTATGTTCTGAACTTTTCCCCCTCCAAAGGTGAATGGCGCTTCAAGCCTGCATCCTCATGGTCCGAAGAAGTTCAGGACCGCGAGCTTTACTATATGATGCAGGAAATCAAAGACGGTGACTACATCGTAGTCCAGAATGATGTCGACTGTAACCCTCTGAATCTGAATGTTCCCGTACGTCTGGGCAACCTGACGATCAAGAACAGTGTCAAGACTCCTGTCATCACCGCAAAAGGTTATGACAATGTCTATGTTCTGGACGGTACTACCGCGGCAATTAACGGTGATGTATCTCATGCCTATGTATACGGCGGGGCACCCGGTAATTTCAAAAATAAAGGTGACACTTTTGGAATATGCAGCTACGGCAATGAATACAACAATCTGCATGCCTATATCAACGTTGTCGGTACGGTAAATCATCTGTCTGCCAAAGACGGTCAGACCATGGAGACTTATTATGACTACTACAATTTTGCAGCCAATAAGCTGTACACCGAGGATGGCGCCTTAAGAACCGATGCACAATATTACAGCAAGACCGCTCCCGCTGCCGCCACTGAAGCTGCACAGCCTGCTGCAGCCGCTCAGCCCGCTGCAACTGCGCAGCCCGCCGCTTCCTCTTCCGCATACGATGATGTGCCTAAGACCGGTGAAAGCGCTCTTTCTATTTATCTGATGGTTGCCGCAGTTTTCTGTGTTGTATCCGGATATGCACTTCGTAAGAAAAACGCATAATTACATTATAAGAGCACAAAATGCCTGGCCAAAACGGCCAGGCATTTTATATTGCTTATTATTGCAGGTAGGCGTTGATCAGTTCCCAGGCTGCCTGTGTTCCGTAGCCGAGTCTCCATACTGCCACTCCACCGATATTCTTGGTAGTCATCATATTCAGCTTCACAGCAATGGATTCCGCATCCTCCAGCCAGATCTGATAATTTACGCTACCGGAAGTCCATTCCGCATAATTCTGGCAGGTCACTTCATCCCATTCTGCACTCACGCCTGCTTTACTCATGAAGTCTGCTTCATTGCGCATTGTGATATATTCGTCTGTCACATCCGTTCCTTCCGTCTTCCACAGGATCGTATAGAAGGGAAGTGCATTCACTACTTTATTCGCCGGTACTTCCTGAAGCGTTCTATCCAGTCCGTCCGATACATAGCTGATGCTTGCAACACTTCCGGGATCCTTGCTTCCGTGCCAGTGCTCATCATATCCCATGATGATCACATAATCCGCAACTTCTCCCTGAATATCCAGGCGATAGTAGTCATTGAAATTAAAAGGTACATAATTATCGATTGACAGTACCAGTCCCTTATTGCGGCACTCTATGGACAGTTCTCTTAAGAACTCCACATAATGCGGTCCGCAGTCACTGCTCAGCTGTTCGAAATCCACGTTAATCCCGTCAAGTCCCAGTCCCACTGCCGTATCCGTCACATTTTTCACCAGGTTCTGTCTGGCCGTGGTGGATGACAGCATATTCAATGTACTGATAGATATGCCGTTTTCATTCGCATAATTAAAATTATCCAGCACACCCCACACCTGCAGTCCCATCTGATGGGCGGTCGTTACATAACCCGCTGTTGCAAAGCTTCGGAACGCTCCGTTTTCATCCGTCATACTGAACCAGGTAGGTGCGATCACGTTCATTCCTTTCGTGCCGGACACCATAGAGTATAAGGTATCATTACCTGCGACACCTCCTATGGAATGCCAGCCGAGGCAGATCTTGCTGTCTGCGGTAAGGGATGTATACTCCGGTGCCTGATAATCTGTCACCGGTGTTTCCGTCTCCTCCGTGATCTCACCCAGGCGTTTATTTTCCACATATCCGATGACTGCATCCGCTGTCTTTACCTTACTCCAGGTCTCCATCTGTTCCAGTATCTCAAGGGTATCTCCCTTGACTGCCTGTGTCAGGATCGGGCTCTTTACGCCGCCTCTCAGCCGGACTGCGGTATCCTTTTTCAGCTGTGCTACCTGTCTGGTTCCCCATTCGGTATTGACCTGTACATGTCTGTCATAACATTCATAGGAATAATTCGTAAACAGTTTTACATAGTCAGCTGCCACATATACGTTATCTCCGTCCGCGAAGCTGATCACATAACCGGCTTCCTGTGTTCCTTCCGTTGTCGTATATGCAGTCTCTCCGAATGTTGTCCGGATCACTTCTGTCGGAGTAGCATATAACAACAGATTCTCTGTCATATCCGCATAAAATACTTCGTTCATATATTTATGAACAGTTGCCAGGTCGAAATAGCACACACCGTCTTTGATCAGTGCCTGTTCCTCCACCATTTCATTCTGTAAAATAATGGCACTCCTGTCGTTCTCTGACACCTGATAGAATTCATTCCAGTCGGCTTCTTCCTTGCTGTAGGAATATTTATCCAACAGCACTTTGCCCAGTGCGCAGCCACCGATCACAAGGATCAGCAGGATCGCCACGATCACCGGTAATACTTTTTTCTTCATATGTGCTCCCATCCGCAGGGGATTCCCCGCATTGTTCTTGCCTCTTCTTTCGTTCCGTCCGTCTCCCGGCAGAACAGTCTTATTCTATCACAATTCCCGCATATAATACAAGGAACAATACTCATTCAGTCACACACTGCAGGACACAGCCAGAGAGGCAATCCCATTTTGCGGTCCCGCAGCGTATGTTCCTTCCCCTCTGACCGTTCCGGCCATACGGGCGCTGACACCTCCTAAATGACAGTTCCGGGCCATCCACAGCAGTTTTGGACCAAAAGTATTCGTGAAACACTTATCCCTCTGCTGCGTTTTCCGGTACTTTATGAATATAAATGCCTCTGACGGTACTTCTTTAAGGTAGTTCAAATAAAACATTGGAATTATGATTGTGAAAAATTTCGTTGAAATATTATGACCAGACACGTATACGCCTGTAAGACATCTCCATACTATATTTTACAAAACAATAAATGCTCTCCATCGTTTTGTGAATACAAATAAAAATGGGATGAAACGGAACGAATCGTTCCTCGTAAATCAACAAGAAAATAAGAAATCCGTCAGCCTCCTCTCCGTACCGGAGTATCAGAGGCATCTATAGGTGAGATTATATACTGTAATGCCTTGTTTGACAAGCTCTTTTATTAAATTTTTTTAAACTGTGAAAGGCTTCTATTGACTAAAATATAGGGAAAGTATAAGCTATATACCATACCAATGCGAAGGCAGAAAGGAAGTGTTGTCGCATGAAAATAGAAAAAGTAAATGAAAATCAGATTCGCTGCACGCTGACCCGCGAGGATCTCGCCAGCCGCGAATTAAAAATAAGTGAGCTTGCCTACGGTACGGAAAAGGCAAAATCCCTATTCCGTGACATGATGCAGCAGGCCAATTTTGAATTTGGCTTTGAAGCCGAAGACATCCCTCTGATGATCGAGGCCATCCCGCTGAATGCGGACTGCATCGTGCTGATCATTACCAAAGTAGAAGACCCGGATGAACTGGATACCCGCTTTTCCCGTTTTGCTCCTTCCGTTACGGAAGAAAGTGATGAGGACAGTGATGAGAGCACTGCAGACGAGGTTCTGGATCTGTTCCGCCGTATCCAGAGCGAAGACAATACCGCAAGCGCTCCTGAAGCTCCTTCCGCGTCCGCTCCCGAGGAGAGTGACAGTGTACGTTCCCGCCTGTTCCGTATGGAATCTCTGAAACAGGTGATCAATGCGGCAGTAATAGCCGGAGGCCATTATCATGGGCTCAGCACTCTGTATCACGAAGAGGGCACCGACGGGTATTATCTGATCCTGACGCAGGGCGAAGAAGATCGCGAGGTCTTCGACCGTGTCTGCAATGTCATCTCTGAATACGGTATTCCCAAGCGTTCCACACCGGCAAGCCTTACTTTTCTTGAGGAACATTGTTCCACACTGATCGCCGAACATGCTTTACAGCGTCTTTCTAATACTTCAGTGTAACAACATATTGTAACATTCAGGAGAGTTCCCACTCTGTGGGGACTTTCTTATTTTTATGGTTGTTTTATACCTGTCTCTCCTCTCCCAGCGAGAGTCTGTAGAAAAGAAGCTGGGAAACGCGTAACTTGAAAATATAGTCTTATTCGCATATAATAAAATTTAATACATGAATTGCTCCGTTGCAATGCAGCTTACGCAATTCCATACACATTCGGGATTACAAAGGAACGAACCGCCGGCTACAGTGGAAAGGATGTACACGATATGATTTCCGATGAAGAATTATACCGACAATATTTGAGCGGCGATGAAACAGGGTTGATAGAATTGATGAAAAAATACGGCAACCCACTGACCTTATACATCAACGGCTATCTGCATGACATTCACGAGGCGGAGGACCTGATGATAGAAGTATTTTCCTACCTGTTCGCCAAAAGACCCCCTATCCGGGATGGCGGATTCAGGGCTTACCTGTATAAAGCGGCGCGGCATATGGCTTTGCGCCACAAAAGCATCCGGCGACATCACTTCTGTCTTGATGATCTGACCAAAGAGCCGGAAGGTGGGAAACTGGTGGATGAGGTGATCCGGACAAAAGAACGGAATCAGATCCTGCATTTATGCATGGGTGAACTGAATCCGGATTACAGAGAAGCTCTTTATCTGACCTATTTTGAGGGTATGAGTTACCGGCAGGTCGCTGAAGTTATGGGGAAAAGCGTGAAGCAGATCACTAATATAATGTACCGGGGAAAAGAGCGTCTGCGGGGATTATTGGAACGGGAGGGAATTACAAATGCGGAGTCATGAGGAACGGATCGCAGAAGTCCGACGAAGGATTACAGAGAAACAACGACAAAAAAGACGAAAGCAGCGGCGGATCGTTGCTATTTCCTGCATAGCGGCATGCCTTGCGGTGATCTTCGGGGCTTCCTTTGTCATGTCCGGGATTTCCGGGCAAATGGTGCCTGGGAACTCCTCCGGATATGAAACGGCGGCAACGATCCTCGGCGGAGGTGCTGCACCTGAATATATCATAATAGGGGTGCTTTCATTTCTTCTCGGCGTATGCGTGACGATCCTGTGTTTTCGTGTCCATCTGCTGGACAAAGAAGATCAGGCAGAGCAGAGGGGGGACCGCGCCAATGGAATTGATCATTAATCTTTTGCAATTTTTCGTCACCCTGCTGGGCTTCTGTCTGAGCGGCATTCGTTATCTGAGGCATCGGACACTGTCATATTTTCTGCTGATTTGCTTTTATGGCTGTTTCGCACTGGGCTCCCTGTACTGGACATTATATCTGTTGTTGTTTTCCGAAACACCACGGATCTTTTATGTATCGGAATTCGGCTGGGTCTCCAGCGTTATTTTTCTCTATCTCCTACAATATACTCTCTCCTCCCCGGAGGAAAGAAGCTTTTCCTGTCGGAAATCCCTGCTGGCTCCGCTGATCGGAGTTCCGTTGTGCGCATTTTACTGTACCTTTGGTGACATTCTCTCCAACCTGCTCTGGTGCGGCATGATGATCCTTGTCTCCTATCGTTCCATCCACGGTCTTGTCTACGCAGAGACACAGACGGGAAAAGGGCGGAACCTGCGGTATTTTCACATCGGAATCCTCTGCTATGTTGCGGTAGAATACGCTCTGTGGACCTCCGGCTGCTTCTGGCCGGGCGACTCTATCTTCAGTCCCTATTGCTGGTGTGATCTTCTGCTGACGTTCTGCCTTTTCGGGCTGCTGCCTGCCACAGGAAAGGCGGTGCGGACATGACCTATATTGAAAATGTATTTATCTGTATGGCCTCACCCCTGTTGATCGCCGCCCTGTGCATGGGTAGGCGGCAGGCCAAATTCTTTCTATGCTGTCTTGCAGGAATGGGGGCATGCCTGCTCTCCGCTTACATCAATACCTTCTTTGCCGCTCTTTACGCAGCAGATACGATTGCCGCCACCGCAGAGATCGCACCTGTGGTAGAAGAAGTGATGAAACTCCTGCCGCTGCTCTTTTATCTTCTTGTATTTGAGCCTGAACCGGTGCCGATAAAAAATGCTGCCATCATCGTTGCACTTTCCTTTGCCACCTTTGAGAATGTCTGCTATCTGATTCAAAACGGAGCCGGACATTTTTCCTTTATTTTTTTCCGGGGCATTGGAACGGGTGCCATGCACGTGATCTGTGGTGCCATCGTCGGCGGTGGACTGGCATATGTATGGCAGCGCACCTGGCTGAAGATCGCCGGAACCTGCGGTCTGCTCGGGGCTGCCATCACTTTTCATGCAATTTATAATCTTCTGATCGCCTATGGCGGTGCGATACAGTATATCGCATACATTCTGCCTGTGCTGATCCTGACGGTGGGAAAACTGATTGTCCGCCTGCCCCAGAGTCACAACTGAATCCTGTCTTTTGCGGAGCTGCTGTCGGCAGCTCCTTTTTTTGAAAACTTTTTTGAAAAAATTTGATTTTCAGGTGAGAGTTTTTTCGTTTTTTTGTACCTAATAAGATGAAGGGCATGCGTATTTTATGATTTTACTTTCCGAAGGGAGGTTTTCAACGATATGTATGATACAGAAAAGCGGGTCGAACTGGTGAAAAAACGGGTGCTTGAAAAATATCGCCGGAAGGAGCGTCGCGGGATCTGCCGGCTGTCTGCCCTGTGCACAGCATTGTCTGCGTTCCTTGTGGGAACGGTGCACACAGTAGCCGGCCAGACGCAGATCACCGCCCGGGGAATGTACGGTTCTATCCTGCTGCATGAAGACGCCGGCGGTTATGTGCTGGTGGGGGTAATTTCTTTCTCCACAGCAGTCATGATCACTGTGCTGTGTATCAGACTCCGGGAAAGAGAACACCGCGGACAAGGCACGGGAAAAGGAAACGCATCACAACAACGGGAGGGAAAAAATAAATGAAAAAACAAAGAAGACGGATCTATGCGGCGCTGCTTTGCAGTTCCATGGTATTTTCTCTGGTCTCCACGCCGGTATCGGCAGCAGAAACCGGACAGATGCTGAATCCTCCGACATCCACAGAGGGTCCGGGATCCCCGGAAAGCGCATCGGGAAATGAAGCTGCAGCGGGTCTGAACGGACTGTACGTAGCACTGCCGGTCGCAAACGGTGAGGCAGAGGTGACGACAGCGGAGGAACTGGCGGCTGCATTGGAAAACAATGCGAATGACACAGTCAAACTGACGGCAGATATTACCATCAACACCACGCTGACAATTAGCCGCACTGTGACGCTGGATTTGAACGGTAATGTACTGAAAATGAACGGCAGCGGCAGCGTAATCAAGGTGGAATCAGGCGGCAATCTGACAATTCAGGACAGCAACACATCCACACCACACAAATTTACCCCGGGCGGTGACGGTCTGTGGGTGCTGGACGCAAGCGGCAGCGAAATCGTCAATGGCGGCATTATCACCGGTGGCACGGGAATGCCTCCTGGCGTCAATTACTCCGAGGGCGGCGGTGTGTATGTCTCCGCGGGTGCTGCACTCACCATGAACGGCGGCAGCATTGTCGGCTGTAAGGCCGAAAGTGGAGGCGGTGTATGCATTGTTTATGATTATACGGCACAAAAAACAAGCGAGTTCATTATGAAGGGAGGCAGCATCATCGGCTGCACTGCTTCCTCTGGAGGCGGTGTACTGATCCGTTCGGGATGCAGGTTCACAATGAATTCCGACTCCGAGATTCGCTGCTGCACCGCAAGAACTGGCGGTGGGGTAACCATCAACGCTTCGTCTTCTCTGGCCGGTAGTTTCACTCTGGCCGGCGGAAAAATCCATAAATGTAAGGCTTATGTCGCAAATAATTTTCTTTCCCGCGGCGGCGGCATTAGCAACGAAGGAGAATTTATCATGGAAAGCGGTTGTATTGAAAACTGCACATCCCCATCCCAAAGAGACGATGATAAGAGCAACGGGGTATACAACAATGGTAAGCTGTTCATCTTGCGCGGCGGTACTATTGACGGCAATATAACAAATAATACTACGCTGAACGCGGACGGCGGCACCGTCAACGGAGAGTTGACGAACAATGACCAGATCACCGGCGAAGACTTGAATCGCAGTACTACATTTAACGACAAAGTGACCAACAACGGTACCATCCGGAAAGGCACATTCACGAGTGAGGTCATAAATGAGAGCAGTGGTACCATTAACGGCGGCACATTTACCGGCACAGTTGAGAACAAGGACGGAACAATTTCAGGCGGTGATTTCAGCAAAGCCACCCTGAACGGTATGCTCGTGATCACTTTTGAACCGAACAACGGAGAGCCGGTCATCACACGGGAAGTGAATTGGAGTAAAGACGGAGTGGCACTCACCGCACCGGATCCCGTTCCCACCAAAGAGGGGCATAGTCTTGACGGCTGGTATTATGATAACAACGGTACAGAAACAAAATGGAACTTTGACACGGATACAGTCAAATGCACTATGACCCTCAAGGCAAAATGGGAACTCTCCACCTATTCCGTAACGCTGCAGACGGACGGCGGTACGATTGCCAGCGGAAAAGAAGTAACCGGCTACACTTACGGCACTGGGGCAGTTCTTCCTACCGCCAATGATATGACCCGCGAGGGATACCGCTTTGACGGCTGGTACGCAGACAGCAGTTTTTCCGGCTCTCCCATTACAGAGATCTCTGCTACCGAAACGGGAAATAAAACATTCTATGCAAAATGGACGAAGAACACGACTCCCATCATTCCCGGCAACGACACCAACAATATCGTAGAGCAATATAAGACTGACGACAACGGCTCCGGAGAACAGACTGACCTTGATGTCCCCGCTCCTGTCGTGAAAAACACCACCTCTTATTTGACCTATACCGTACAGGCGGGGGACACTCTCTGGGCAATCGCCAGAAAATACAACTGCTCCATAACCGAGATCGTGGCAGCCAACAGTGATCGGATCAAGAACCCGAACAGGATCCACGTCGGCTGGCAGCTTAAGATTCCCCAAAGCGGAGTGCCTATCACAGGTGGCACTCCCGATGCTGTTCTGCCTGAGAATAAGAAAAGTGGGATATACATCGTCAGACAGGGCGACACCCTCTGGAAAATCGCCAGAAAGTACGGCTGCTCCGTGGCCGAGATCATCTCCCTGAACCGGGAACTGATCCGCAACCCTGCTCTGATTTATTCCGGTTGGGAACTGAAAGTACCACAGAATTAGCCTCCCTTGAAAGAATCTACCGTGCCAGTCATACATCATAATGTCGGATCAGATAATATATCTAAGGGAAAAAGGCAAAAAAAGACGGCCAGAGGCCGATGATCTGAATTCTTTAGATTTCTCAAATCCGCGCAATCGACGGACACATTTCGATTGCGTGGAAATCTGAGCTTTGAAATTCCATAAATACTTTGCTTCACCTGTGTGCCCCGGTCAGGCGATGTTTCCAAAACAGAAATACAAAAATTACAGTTCCTCGATCACTTTCATAAGCTCATCTACATCAATGCCATGTACCATAGCTGCCTCTTCCAGGGTCTCTCCCTGTGAAGCAGGGCATCCCAGGCAATGCATTCCTGCATCGAGGAGTACGGGAGCTACTTCAGGATTGGCACGTAAGATCTCACCAATGGTCATGTCTTTTGTTACTCCGGTCATATCGGTCTCCTTTCTGCCGTATAAGGCTTTTTTAGTATAATACTTTCCCCAAAAGATTACAAGAATATTCTTGTGCATCAGCATTTGCTTCACAAATGGCGCCGCTTCGTAGCTCACATTTATTTCATGTTGGTGCGCTTTGTCCATGAAAAAGAGGTTTTCGTGCTTTGTGTGCAAGCACCCACGCACGGCAATCTCTTTTTCATGTCAGAGCTGATGTACAAAAGCGCGTACATTACCTAAAACTGTTGACACTTACCCTTGTCAGGTAGTACACTTTTATCGTAAAGAAACAGCTTGGGATGCCAGCACAACTGGTACTCTCAGTTGATAATATTAATTGTTTTTACTAGAAGGAGGTAAATTTTCATGGCAGAAGCATGGAGAGGCTTTAAAAGAGATGGCCACTGGGATGTAGACGTCAATGTACGTAACTTCATCCAGACCAACTACACTCCGTATGATGGAGATGAGAGCTTCCTGGAGGGACCTACCGAAGCAACTGATAAGCTTTGGGGCAGACTTCAGGAGTTACAGAAGGAAGAGCGTGAGCATAACGGCGTTCTGGAATGCGAAACAGAGATCGTATCCAGTCTGACCGCTTATGGCCCTGGCTATATTGATGAATCTATGAAGGATCTGGAGCAGATCGTTGGTCTGCAGACAGACAAGCCTTTAAAGAGAGCATTCATGCCTTATGGTGGTATCAAGATGGCTCAGCAGGCTGCAAGCACCTATGGCTACGAAGTAAATGAAAAGTATGACAAGATCTTCAATGAGTATCACAAGACTCACAACCAGGCAGTATTTGATGCTTATACCGATGAGATGAAGGTTGCTCGTCATACCCATATCGTTACCGGTCTTCCCGATACCTATGGTCGTGGACGTATCGTAGGCGACTACAGAAGAGTTGCTCTGTACGGTATTGATTTCCTGATCGAGGAGAAGAAGAAGGATAAGAAGAACTGCGGTACCGGCGTTATGACCGAGGATATCATTCGTCTGAGAGAAGAGATCGCTGATCAGATCAAGGCTCTGCAGGGAATGAAGGAAATGGCTAAGATCTACGGTTACGATATTTCCGGCCCCGCTACCAACGCTAAGGAAGCTATCCAGTGGTTATACTTCGGTTACCTGGCAGCTATCAAGACCCAGAACGGTGCAGCTATGTCCGTTGGACGTATCTCTACTTTCCTGGACATCTATATTGAGAGAGACTTAAAGGAAGGCACCCTGACCGAGAAAGAAGCTCAGGAGCTGATCGACCATATGACCATGAAGTTCCGTATGGTTAAGTTCGCTCGTATTCCTTCTTACAACCAGCTGTTCTCCGGTGACCCCGTATGGGCTACTCTGGAAGTTGGTGGTATCGGCATGGACGGCCGTCATATGGTTACCAAGAACGACTATCGTTTCCTGCATACTCTGGAGAACATGGGACCCAGCCCCGAGCCGAACCTGACTGTTCTGTACTCCAGCGCTCTGCCTGATAACTTTAAGAAGTACGCAGCTAAGATTTCTGTGAATACTTCTTCCATCCAGTACGAGAACGATGACGTTATGAAGCCTATCTGGGGTGATGACTACAGCATCTGCTGCTGCGTATCCGCTACTCAGACCGGTAAGGAGATCCAGTTCTTCGGTGCTCGTGCTAACCTGGCTAAGTGCTTACTGTACGCTATCAACGGTGGTAAGGATGAGAAGCATCTGGACAAGGACGGCAAACATATGCAGTGTGGTCCCGAAATCGCTCCTATCACTTCCGAGTACCTTGATTTCGACGAAGTTATGCATAAATATGACATCATGCTTGACTGGTGTGCATCTCTGTATGTTAACATCCTGAACCTGATCCACTACATGCATGATAAGTACTACTACGAAGCAGCTGAGATGGCTCTGATCGATACCGATGTAAGAAGAACCTTCGCAACCGGTATTGCAGGTCTGTCCCATGTAGCTGACTCCCTGTCCGCTATCAAGTATGCTAAGGTTAAGGTTATCCGTGATGATCAGGGTTGTGCTGTAGACTTCAAGATCGAAGGCGACTTCCCTAAGTACGGTAACGATGATCCCAGAGCTGATGAATTCGCTGTATGGCTGCTGAAGACCTTCATGGAGAAGATCAAGAAGAACCACACCTACAGAAATTCTGAGCCTACCACTTCCGTACTGACCATTACCTCTAACGTTGTATATGGTAAGGCTACCGGTGCTCTGCCCGATGGTAGAGCAGCTTACACACCGTTCGCTCCCGGTGCATCACCTTCCTACGGTGCTGAGAAGAGTGGTCTGCTGGCTTCTCTGAACTCTGTAGCTAAGCTGCCTTATGAGTATGCCCTGGATGGTATCTCCAATACCCAGACCATGGCTCCTTCCGCTCTTGGTCACAACCTTGACGAGCAGAAAGAAACTCTGGTACGTGTAATGGATGGTTACTTCGATCGTGGTGCTCATCACCTCAACGTTAACGTATTCGGTACCGAGAAGCTGTTAGATGCACAGGCTCATCCTGAGAAGCCTGAGTACGCTAACTTCACCATCCGTGTATCCGGTTATGCTGTTAAGTTCATCAGCCTGACCAAGGAGCAGCAGGATGATGTTATCGCAAGAACCTGCCATAAGAGTCTGTAATTCTTACAGGTTTTGAGATAATTGATGTATATGGGGCCGGGCAGTAATGTCCGGTCCTTTTTTGGATACACTATTCAGAACCATTAAATATTTTCGGATGCTCTTCGAATGCTTGCATTCGCAAGAGTATTTGAAAATATTTATTTGGCGAAGCCATCTCCATGAGCAAAAGGAAAGTTCCGAAGGAACGATTTTGCGAATGGAGTTCTGAATAGTGTTAACTACACTCACCCCTCAGCTGCCTGCATGGCAGAGAATGGAGATTATTACAATGATCAAAGGCAGAATTCACTCATTAGAATCCTTCGGCGCAGTAGACGGACCCGGAATCCGCTATCTTATCTTCCTCAAGGGCTGCAATATGCGTTGTCAATATTGCCACAATGTAGATACCTGGAATCCCGACACTGACAATCTGATGACAGCAGACGAGCTTCTGGATAAGGCAGAGCGTTTCCGCAGCTACTGGGGCAAAGAAGGCGGCATCACCGTCAGCGGCGGCGAAGCTTTATTACAGATTGATTTTCTCATCGATCTCTTCCGTAAGGCTCACGAGAGAGGCATCAACACCGACCTTGATACTTCCGGACAGCCTTTTACCAGAGAAGAGCCCTTCTTCTCCAAATTCAACGAATTACTGAAATATACCGATCTTGTCATGTTGGACATCAAGCATATTGATGATGAGGAGCACAAAAAACTCACCGGCCATACCAACAAAAACATTCTGGACTGCGCAAGATACCTCTCCGAACAGGGTATCCCCATGTGGATCCGTCATGTGCTGGTACCCGGAATCACTGACAATGACGAATATCTGAAGAAAACAAGAGAATTCATTGACACTCTGGATACCGTTATGAAGGTAGAAGTTCTTCCCTATCACACATTAGGGGCATACAAATGGAAAGAGCTGGGAATCCCCTATAAGCTGGAAGGTGTGGAGCCCCCCACCGAAGAGAGAATTCAGAATGCGAAGAAGATCCTGGAGTTCAATAAATATAAATAAACAACCGTAACTAATGATAAAAAATACTAAATAAGACTTGTATTCAAGCCATATTTATATTACAATACTAATAGTTATATTGATAAATTTGTATCAAACAATATGATTTGATACACGCAAAATAGGAGGAAAAGATTATGGCATTTGTTATTGGTGATGCTTGTGTAGCATGTGGAGCTTGTGAAGCACAGTGCCCCGTTGGCGCTATCAGCATGGGCGACGGAAAGTTCGAAATTGATGCAGATAAGTGCATCAGCTGCGGTTCCTGCGCAGGTCAGTGCCCCGTTGGTGCTATCGCAGAGGATTAATTTCCGACTTAAAATGCAACCTTGGAAAGGCATTTCAGAAAATGAAATGCCTTTTCTTTTTTTCTGCTTTATTTTTATCATTCTCTTTTGGATTCACGGGTGTATCTTTTGGCTGTTTTTGCAACCGTCCTTTGGTCTTTTTCCGTAACAGCTCGTCCATCTTCTGATAATATTCTTCGCTGCGCTGTTCCAGCCTTCGATCCCGCTCTTCCTCACGCTCCTCTCTGCTGCGGAACTGATAATCCAGTTCTTTGACCATGCTCTCCTTTAATTCCCGACATAGCTCCTGATTATTTTCTTTTACGGCTTCACGGATCATCTGCTGCAGAATCCACTGTAGTCTTTTAACCTTCTCCTCCCGGTTTTCGCCTGTCAGCGAGGTCTCCTGCACCGGTGATGGTACTGTTTTCTTCACTGTCTCATCTACAATTTCAATTGCCATACGCGGTGCGGCAGCTGCTTCTTTTTCTGTCGTTTCCTCCGGCAGTACATCCAGCTTCCCATCCTTTAATATCATTTTGATTGCTTTCAACTGTAATCCCCTTTCTTTCATGCTCTTGATCTCTTTGAAGCGTTCTACATCTTCTTTCGTATAATAGCGATGCCCCAATTCGTTACGCTTGATGGGCAGGTGCAGTTCTTCCTCCCAGTAACGAAGCACGTGGCTCTCCACCTTTACCTGTTTTGCTGCATCCGAAATCAATAAATACTCTCCCATAATCTCTCCTTTTCTAAATTGTCATATTATGAAAATGTGAAATAAAAAAGAGAACAGGTACAGGGGAATTTCCCTTACTTGTTCTCTTTCGTGTTTTATATTCTGTATTCGCAGGATACTTAAAAATCTTTTTTTCTGTCGTTTTCCAGGTTGGCGAACTTGGTGTACTCCGGCAGCCATGCCAGCTGTACGGTTCCGATCGGACCGTTTCTCTGCTTGGCAATGATGATCTCGGAAATACCCTTGTCCGGTGAATCATGGTTGTAATAATCATCACGGTAAATAAACATTACCACGTCGGCATCCTGCTCGATGGCTCCGGACTCACGCAGGTCGGACAACATCGGCCGATGATCCGGTCTCTGTTCTACCGCTCGGCTCAACTGGGACAGAGCCAGCACCGGTACGGATAACTCTCTGGCTACTGCCTTTAAGGAACGGGAAATATCGGAAATCTCCTGCTGTCTGGAGTCGCTGCTTCTGCCGCCGCTGCCTGACATCAACTGTAAGTAGTCA
>ERZ780028.222-NODE-222-length-23333-cov-6.892431_pt1 | contig 23333 bp, 27 predicted proteins | sample MGYA00511859_ERZ780028 | MGnify/ENA primary metagenome ERZ780028 (study PRJEB29588, sample SAMEA2152254) | human gut metagenome | biome: human gut; feature: human-associated habitat; material: faeces | place: Denmark | collected 2008/2010 ...
CATCGGCGTGGCCGCCGGCGACGGCGTGAAGAATTACGGCGGCGATCGCGTCCGGATCGGGCTTATCACTTGCGAGGAATACCGCCTTTTGCGCGGCAACATTCCGGCGCTTCCGGATCGTTGGTGGTGGACGGCTACACCGGACAGCCCGATAAATTCCTACGTCCGCTTCGTCGGTTCGGACGGCTCTTTGTACGGCAACGACGCGTACAGCGGCGGCGGCGTTCGCCCGCTTTGCAATCTCAAATCTGAAATCTTGGTATCGTACTTAAACGGCGAGAACGCAGAGGAACAGAAGAAGCGCGCCGAAGCCGTCGATATGATGAAACATATTGCCGCCGCGTGGGACATCGACGCGGAAGAGGTTTTCGGGAGGGCTGACGAATGACAATGTATCAATTCATGGTGAACGCCTTTTATATGCTTTGCGGCGTTGCTTGCGTCGCCGCTTCCGTTGTGATCGTCTACATCGTTTTGAACGTGCTTTTCAGAGCGCTTCGGAGGGGCGGCGGGAACAATGGCAGATATTAAGATCGACGAAGAATTGCTTTTACGCGCAGGGCTGGGGATCGGCTACGCGTTCGCGCCATTCTTTCGGGGCATTTTAGAAGGCGTTGAAGATTACACGATCGAACAGGCGGCGCGGGAAATGCAGGAAGAACACGACGCGCAGGAAGCCGAAGAGGGCTTGAAACGTCCGGTTGAAAAAACGCTGATCGGCGATTGCCGGAAGTGCTGGTGCGATCAATGCGCGAAGCTGGAACAATGCGTTCACTTGCGCGAAGGCGCGCTTCCGGACGGGGTGCGCCCGTTCCCTTGCGTCGGGTGCGCGGACGGAATGCGCTTCAAGCCTTGCGAAGAAGAACGGTGCGCCGATTTCGAGCAGGGCGCAGGATTTAATAACGGCTGACAAAACAAAAAAAGAGAACGTCCGGTTGCGACGTTCCGGACGTTCTCTTTTCCTCTTACATAGCTGTAAAAGGAGCTATTCAATATTGAAATTATAGCATTTTACGGCGCTTTTGCCAAGGAAGGGCGGCGGGATTATGCAGAGGGTTAAAAGACGTATTTTTTCGGGCGTTGTATGTGAACAAGAGGTTTACACCGTATCCGATCGAGCGAACATCAAGAAAGCTGAACCGCGACCGCGCTTCAAGGACGACGAAGAGCGCGCGCAACACCGGATCGGCATATCAAAGCGGAAACACCAGAGGCTGGTTAATGAAAACTTTTCGCCGCTTTCCTTATATAGTACGCTGACGTTCGACGACGACAGCGAAGTTCATACATTCAGCGAAGCGCGCAGAATACGCGACAATTACTTCCGGCGGCTTCAAAGGGCTTGTCCCGACGCGAAGATCATTATTTACATGGGGCGCGGCAAGTCTACGAACCGAATTCATTTTCACATGATTTCGGACGGCATACCGGAAGAAACGATCAGCGGCAAGTGGAACGACGGATCAGTAATCCATATTCGGCACTTGCGCGAACACAATTATTATAACGGCGTTGACTACGGGCAGGATTACACGGGGCTTGCGGATTACCTCTTCAACCATTGGACACCGGAACAGGGCGGACACCGTTGGAAGGCGACGCGCAATCTTCGCCAGCCGGAGAAGGAAGCGCCGACGCTTGCACTTCGGACGTATACGGAAAAGAAAGCACCGATCGCGCCGAAGGGTTACAAGCTGGTGGAAGCCCGCGCGACGAAGTGGGGCTACATATATTATAAATATGTACGCGAACCGGAGAAACCGAAACGCCGGAAGAAACGCGAATAGCGGGAACGCCCGAAGGGGCGCAATAAAAAGCCTTGTAAATGTGTAAAGTTTTATGACCAGCGCTTTTCCTTCCGGAAGATTGATTTTATTTATTCCCCGTCGCCCGCTTTTCAGAGATCACGAACGCGCGCATTGTCAAGGGTGCGAAGCACGGCGAAGCCGCTTGCCCTTGATAATGAAAGCGCGGGAGTGATAAAAGCGGGAAGGCGGCGGGGATATAAAATCAATCGTGAAGGATCGGTTCAGAACACGGATCGAGGAAGCCCACCGGATCGCCGATAGATTTATTCCTTTAAGCCCGTTCCCCCCCCAGCGGGGGGCGGAGGGGGGAGAAAAAGAAAGAAGGTGAACAACGTATGCTTGAATTGAACAAGCTGTATAACATGGACTGTATGCAGGGAATGAAAGAGTTTCCGGACGGCTTCTTCGATCTTGCGATCGTTGATCCGCCTTACGGTATCGGCATAGACGGACAGAAGAAGCGCGTATGCGGCAATCTGAAGCATAACCGGAAAGAGCATATCCGGAAAAGCTGGGACAAGACTATTCCCCCGCCCGAATACTTCCGCGAATTGGAACGCGTTTCAAAAGCGCAAGTGATATGGGGCGGAAATTATTTCGTTCCGTATCTTGAACAAGGGCATAAAGGCTGGCTTGTATGGGACAAGGGGCAGCACGGCTTGACAATGAGCGATTGCGAATTAGCGTATACCAGCTTCGACACGCCGACGCGCGTTTTTGTCTGCAATCGCGTTGAATTGCTGAACGACGGGACAATTCACCCGACACAAAAGCCCGTGAAGCTGTATTCGTGGGTTCTTTCCCTCTTCGCCCGAAAAGGTATGAAGATATTGGACACACACGCCGGAAGCGGAAGTTCCTTGATCGCTTGCTATCGTCAAGGCGGGCTTGATTACGTCGGCTTCGAGATCGACGAAGATTATTACAGAGCGGCACAAGCACGGCTTGAACAGGAACAAGCGCAAATGCGGCTTTTCGATCTTTTGGAGCAGGAACAGCGGAAGGCACAAATAACGATTTTCAACGAATGAAGGGAGGAAACACAATGCAGGAGAAAAGGACGCTTTACCTTGCAGGGAAGATAACGGGCGATCCGTATTATTTCACGAAGTTTTACAACGCGCAAAAGAAGCTGGAGGAAGGCGGCTTCATCGTTGTAAATCCGGCGCTTCTTCCGGCGGAGGGCTTCACGTGGGAAGCCTATATGCGTATGTCCGGCGCTATGCTTGCAGAGTGCGCCGAAGTCTGTTTTCTTCCGGACTGGAAAGAGAGCAAAGGCGCGAAATATGAATTCGGCGAAGCAATGGCGCAGAACAAGCCGTTTTTCTTCTTCGCTGATTGGGAACGGGAGGGATCACAGAATGCAGAAAAATAAAATGCCCGTTCCGACGGAAGCGCAAGAGCAAATGACGCTGTTTTCGTGGGCGGCTATGCAAAGCGGGAAATATCCCGAATTGAATTTGCTTTATCACGTCCCGAACGGCGGGAGCAGACACAAGGCGGAAGCGGGACGGCTTCGGGCGGAGGGCGTGAAAGCGGGCGTTCCCGATCTATGCTTGCCCGTCGCGCGCGGGCAATATCACGGGCTTTACATAGAGCTTAAACGGCAACGCGGCGGCAGGACAAGCGATCATCAATCGGAGTGGCTGGACGCTCTTTCGGCGCAGGGCTACAAAGCCGCGCTTTGCTACGGCTGGGAACAGGCGGCGGGAACAATTATCGAATATCTAACCGGAGGTGGCACACATGACTAAAAAGCAAACAGAGCTTTCCGAAGAGTTGCGGGAAGCCGTATTTGAAGCCGCGCGCGCAGGGGCGGCGGAAGCATACACACAGAACACGGGGTACGTAAATTACTTCAAGGCAATGGAAACGTTGCTGTATAACTACAAGAAGCTGGCGGCGCTTGTAGCCGATGAAGAAGCGTATTGCGAAGTTGAGTATCACGCGGGACGAAAGACGTTTTCAACGACACCACAGGCGAAGGGCTTTATTCAGCGCAAGACGGAAGCGGAGATCGTCGAGGAAATGCGAGAGGAAAAACAAAAGCAGTTCAAAGAAACGAAATCCGGCTTTGACAGCTTGACGCGCGCTATTTCTCTTTTCAAGGGGCATAAAGAATTCGTTGTGATCCGGCTTTACTATTTCGGCGAGGACATCAACGGCAATCCGCGAGAGGGCGGAACGGCGACGTGGGAAGAGATCGCGGAAGAGCTTTCCGACGCGGGCGTTCTCAAAGAGATAAAGACGGCGCGCCGCTGGCGGAACAAGATCGTCAATGATATGGCGGTATGCGTATTCGGCAGATTGACCAGGCGGCCCGCTGAGGGGTTTGAGTATACGGAATTCCGGCGGCGGTATCAGCGGCGACATACCGGAAAGCCGTTGACAAATGACCAAAACGCGACCAAACAATGCACCTTGTCCGCGACGCTTACGCGTGATATAATAATTACGCTGAATTATTGCGAATTGAATAGCGCGGGATAAAGCCTTTTGTGTGAATGCACGGAAGGCTTTTTCTTTTACTCTTTTGCACAGACTTTTCCACAGGAAGGAGGATAACCGCATGAAGCCGTGGGCGGAAAGGTTTTACAATTCGGACGCTTGGCGTTCATGCCGTGACAGCTTCTTGAAGTCGAAGGGCTACTTGTGCGAACGTTGTTCAACGCCGGACGATCCAGTAACCGCAAAGATCGCACATCACAAAACATACTTGACGAAGCAGAATATCAACGATCCGTACATAGCGCTTTCGTGGGACAATCTCGAAGCGCTTTGCCAAGATTGCCACAACAAAGAACACCACCGGAACGACAAGAAAAAACGGTACGCATTCGACGAAGCGGGAAACCTCATATCCCCCCCTATTCGCTCAAAATTTAGGGAGGGTTCGACACCGAGGGCGGGAGATTAAAAATACTCCGCAGGCGCGCGCATAACGGGTGTACGCGTTTAAGGGGGTGTGGGTTGACCGGAAAAGGGGGTGATATTTATGGCGACAAAGAAGGACTTGACGAAAGAAGAAAAGATCAAGCGGGAGTTTTCCCGCTTGAAGCGCATTTTCAAAGACTTGGATAAAAACAAGTTGCAGACCGTCGAAAGCCTTATCAAGAACGCGGCGTTCATGGCGGTATCCCTTGAAGAATTACAAGAGATCATCAACGAAGAGGGCTACACCGTCGAATACCAAAACGGCGCAAATCAGAGCGGGACGAAGCAAAGCGACGCGGTGAAAACACATATCGCCATGACAAAAAATCACGCCGCAATTATCAAACAGCTTTGCGATTTTGTACCGCCGGAGAAGAAAAAGGAAAGCCGTTTACAGGCGTTACGGGACGAATAAAAATGCCCTTTTCAAATTACATTTACGAGTATTACGACGGCATTTCTTCCGGAAATATAACCGTCGGCAAGTGGGTTCGCCTTCTGTATGAATACATCGTGGAGGGGCTTCAAGAAGGGCTTTTCACCTTCAACGCGAAGAAGGCAAACAAGGCAATTCGGTTCATCGAAAACTTTTGCCATCATTGTGAAGGGCGCACAGACCTTTTGAAGCTGGAGTTGTGGCAGAAAGCCGCCGTTTCCGTTATGTTCGGGATCGTCGAAGAGGACGGAACGCGCGTCTTTCGTGAAGTGTTTATTGTGATCGGGCGCAAGAACGGCAAAACGCTTTTTGCGTCCGCCGTCATTGCGTACATGGCGTATCTTGACGGCGAATACGGCGCGAAAATATATTGCCTTGCGCCGAAGCTGGAACAAGCAAACATCGTTTACGATAACTTCTATCAGATGATTAAAAAAGAACCGGAGCTTTCCGACCTATCGAAGAAGCGCCGTTCCGATATTTACATCGAAGAAAGCAATACCGCGATCAAGCCGCTTGCGTTCAACGCGAAGAAATCCGACGGCTTCAATCCGCATTTAGTCGTGAACGATGAAGTCGCGTCGTGGCGCGGCGACGGCGGCTTGAAGCAGTACGAAGTTATGAAATCCGCGCTTGGCGCGCGCCGCCAGCCGATGATCCTTTCGATCTCAACGGCGGGTTACGAAAACGACGGTATCTTCGACGAATTGATGAAGAGATCGACAGCGTTTTTGAAGGGAGGAAGCAAGGAACGCCGCCTTCTTCCCCTGCTTTACATGATCGACGACGTGGAGAAATGGAACGACCTTGAAGAGCTTAAAAAAGCAAATCCGAATATGGGCGTTTCCGTTTCGCCGGACTTCTTCAAAGAGGAAATCGCCGTCGCCGAAATGAGTATGTCGAAGCGGGCTGAATTCCTTACGAAGTATTGCAATATCAAGCAGAATTCTTCCGTCGCGTGGCTTGATTACGTCGTTGTTGACGGCGCAGGAATTCACGCGAAGCTGGAGGATTTCAAGGACAGTTACGCCGTGGGCGGCATAGACCTTTCGCAAACAACGGACTTGACCGCCGCTTCCGTCGTGATTGAGCGGGACGGCGTTCTATATGCCTTCGCACAATTCTTTATGCCCGCAAACCGCCTTGAAACGGCGCAAGCGATTGACGGCGTACCGTATGACATATTCGTAAAGCAAGGGATCGTCAAGCTATCCGGCGAAAACCACGTCGATTATCACGACGTTTACGAATGGTTTTCTATGCTTCGGGATCAGTACGGAATATATATCTTGAAGATCGGATACGACCGCTATTCCGCGCAATATCTGATCGACGAATTGAAGAACGCGGGCTGGCAGACGGACGACGTATGGCAGGGTGAAAACCTTGCGCCCGTGATCCGTGAGTTTGAAGGCGTTATCAAGGACGGCAATTTCAAGATTGCCGAAAATAACTTGTTGAAAGCGCACTTCCTCAACGTCGCATTGAAGCACAACATGGAAACGCGGAAGTTCCGTCCCGTGAAGATCGAACAGCGGGCGCGAATTGACGGCTTCGTTTCCGTGATCGACGCGCTGACCGTGCGGCAGAAATATTATAACGAAATCGGCGAAATGCTCAAAAATGCGGGGTGATAAAAACATGGGAGTTTTTGAAACTATCTTCCGGAAGCCGAAAGCCGACTTGAAGGCGGAAGGCTATTTCAAAATGCTAAACGGGTACACGCCCGTTTTCAGCAACGCGCCGGAAAGTATTTACGAAATGGAGCTTACGCGCGCGGCAATACATTCGTTCGCGTCCTTCGCTTCAAAGCTGAAACCGGAGATCAGCGGCACGGCGCAAAAGAACCTTGAACGGACGTTGCAGTTCAAGCCTAATCCGTTCATGGATACATCGAAGTTCATTTACAGGATCGCGACGATCCTTTCGGTGAATAATACTTGTTTCATTGTTCCGATCGAAGATGAATTTGGCGGGCTGATCGGGTATTATCCCCTGCTTCCTCAACGGTGCGAAGTTGTCGAGTACAACGGCGCGCCGTTTTTGCGTTATACGTTCGGGAGCGGGCAGAAAGCGGCGATCGAGTTTGAACGCGTCGGCGTTATGACACAGTTTCAGTATACCGACGATTTCTTCGGCGAGAGTAACGCCGCGCTTCGTCCTACAATGCAGTTGATCCATACACAAAATCAAGGAATTATCAACGGCGTTAAAAATTCGGCTTCTATTCGTTTCTTGGCGAAGGTTGCAAATATGTTGAAGCCGGAGGACATCACGAAGGAGCGAAAACGCTTCACGGCGGATAACCTTACAGCGGAAAATCAGTCGGGAATGGTGATCTACGACGCGAAGTTTGCAGACGTGAAGCCGATTGAAAGCAAGCCGTTCACGGTCAACGCCGCGCAGATGGCGCAGATCAACGAAAATGTGTTTAACTACTTCGGCACGAATGCGGGCATTCTGCAAAATAAATATACAGAGGACGAATGGAACGCGTATTACGAAGGCAAGATCGAGCCTTTCGCAATCCAGCTTTCGCTTGTTATGTCGAATATGACGTACACGGCGCGGGAATTGTCCTTCGGGAACGCGATCACGTTTACCGCAAATCGCTTACAATATGCAAGTAATCAAACGAAGCTGAATATCAGCACACAGTTATTTGACCGTGGCTTGCTGAACCGCAACGGAGTTATGGACGTATGGAGCATACCACACGTTGAGGGCGGCGAGAAATATTATATCCGCAAGGAATACACGGAAGTTTCAGAATTGGGAAAGGAGGTTACACCAAATGCCGGTGGTGAAGGAACGGGAGTACCGACAAATGTTCCAGCCGTTGATGATCCCGCAGGGGACGACGGAAAAGAGGTTTGACACCGATTTTTACGTTGAAGGCTTCGCGACAACGTTTGATAAACCGTATGTTATGTACGAATACGGCGGGATCAAATATTGCGAAGTGATCGACCGGAACGCGCTTGTCGGCGCGGACTTATCCGACGTTATTATGCAATTCGATCATTCGGGTATGGTTTTCGCCCGAAACAAGATGGCAAAGAACAAGCCGCCTTCCCTGCTTTTAGAGCCGCAGGAAAGCGGCTTGTTTATTGCGGCAAATTTGAGCCTTACGGAAGAAGCAAAGCGCCTATATGCAAGCATTGACGCGGGCTTAATTTGCAAAATGTCGTGGGCGTTCACGGTATCCGAGGACGCATATAACAAAGACACGCACACAAGAACGATCTTGAAGATCAAGAAGGTTTACGACGTTTCCGCCGTGAGTTATCCGGCGAACGCCGATACCGATATTTCCGCGCGTTCCTACTTCGACGGAGTGATCGAAGCAGAGAAGCGGGAGACGTTAGCGCGGAAGGCACAAATACTAAAAATCAAACTTATGATGGAGGTTTAACACAATGAGAATTAAAGAGATTGAAGCCCGTCTTGCGGCTATCAAGCAGGACATTGAAGCCCGTGGCGAGAGCATGACCGCCGAGGAAATCAACGCGCTGGAGCAGGAAACCGCACAGCTTACCGAAGAGCGCGCTGGACTGATTGCCGCCGCAGAGAAGCGCAACGGCATTCTTGACAATATCGCGAAGGGTGCGGGCATTGTTTCCCGTTCCTTCCAGCAGAACAACGGCGAGAACAACACGCCCGACGATCCCTTCGGTACGCCCGAATATCGTTCCGCGTGGCTGAAAAACCTTCGCCGCCTTCCGCTGAACGACGCAGAGAAGCGCGCATTCAGCAACGCCAGCGGAGCGGGCGCAGAGGTTATCCCGACGCAGACCGCAAACGAGATCATTAGCAAGGTGAAGAAACTTGCGCCCATGCTGAACGAAGTTACACTTCTGCACGTCAAGGGCGCTGTAAAGTTCGCGATCGAAGGCACGAACAACGCCGCCGCGATCCACACCGAGAACGCAAGCATTACCGCCGCCGCTGACACGCTGACCACCGTTTCCCTTTCCGGCTATGAAATCGTCAAGCTGGTTCAGATTTCCGATACGGTAATGACTATGAGCATTTCCGCGTTTGAAAGCTGGATCGTCGATATGCTGGCGGAAGCTATCGCCCGCAAAGTCGAAGATTTGCTTATCAACGGCACGGGTTCTTCCCGGCCGAAGGGCATTGACAAGGCGAACACTTGGGACGCGACAAACAGCGTTACCGTTACAAAGACGGGCGCACTTTCCGCCGCAAACGTCCAGACGCTGATCGGGCTTCTGCCTTCCGGCTACGACCGCAACGGCAAGTTCGTTATGAACAAGAAAACCTTGTTCACCGACTTTATGCCGTTGCAGGACAACAGCAAGAACCACATTGTAACCGTTCAGAACAACGCGTACTTCGTGTACGGCTATCCCGTTCTTCTGTCTGATTACGTAGCGGATCACGAAGCCTTCTTGGGCGACTTCAAGAAGGTTTGCGCGAACCTTGCTGAAAATATCGGCGTAAAGAGCGCATACGACATCGACACGAACAGCTACAAGTATAGCGGTATTGCGATCTTCGATTGCGCGCCCGCTATCGGCGAAGCCATCGTGAAGCTGGTCAAGGCGACCGCCTAAAGCGGGAGGGCTGACAAATGCTTGACAAGGTAAAGCTGGCGTTGCGGTTGAGCGGGACGGCGCTTGACGGCGAAGTTTCCGATCTCATAAACGCGGCGATTGCCGATCTTCGCCTTGTCGGTATCAACATTCCGGCGGAAGCGGGATCGTCCAGTAAAACGCTGGGCGATCCCCTTCTTGATCGGGCGGTTGTGCTTTATGCAAAGGCGGAATTCGGCTTCAATGACGACGCGGAGCGCTACCGCAACGCATACGACTATTTGAAATGCGCGCTATCGCTGGCGGCGGATTATATCGAAGGCGAGGTGGCGACGGAATGAGATGGGGCGAACAAATAACCTTGATCGCGCTGTCTGATCCTTCGCCGCGCACGAACGAACACGGCTTCCCCGTCGCCCGTACAGAAACTGTGACAACGGTTTTCGCCGACAAAAAATCCGTAGGACACACAGAGTTTTACGAAGCGCAGAACGCAGGGTACAAAGCGACGTTGAAGTTTGACGTTCATTCCTTCGAGTATGAGGAACAGCAGATCGTGGAATATCCCGTTTCGAGCGGGAAGCGATACCGCGTACACAGAACGTATTTACACGGCAACGGGGAATTTACAGAATTGACGCTGGTTGATCTTCCGGAAGCGGAAGGGGGCGGCGGCGATGGCTAAATTCACCATAACGGGGCTTGACGACGTACAAGAAGTCTTGCTTCGGCAAGAAGCGATCGCGGTGGCAGCAGTTCCGGAAATGTTAGAAGCTGGCGGCGAAGTGATGAAAGGCGCGTTTCAAGCGGAAACGTCAAAACTAAACAGCACGGGCAGAAGCACGGGCGCGTTAACTGCTTCGATCAAGGTATCGGCAGTAAAGGAGCGTAACGGCGGAAAATACATCGAGATTGCGCCGACGGGAAAAGATCGGCACGGTGTACGCAACGCGGAAAAAGGCTTCGTGCTGAATTACGGGCGTTCTAATATGCCCGCGCGTCCGTGGTTCACGACAGCGAACGAAAGCGCGGCGGGCAACGCAATATCAGCTATGCGCCGCGTATGGGAGGGAAAGCAAAATGAACGTTGACAGCATTTTGAAAGCGTTGCTTGACAAGCTGGGCGTTCCCGTCGAACGTCTGAAATACGGCGGGAGGGCGGATTGCTTTATCGTCTATCAGCTTGTCGTGGGACGCGACACGTTCTTTTCAGATGATGAAGAGGACGCGCAGGAATACACGTATCAAATTCACATTTATTCAAAGACGGACTATTTCGCAATTCTCCAGCAAATGAAAGCGGCGCTAAAAGCGGCGGATTTCTACGGCTGGACGATAGACGCAGAAACGTTCGAGCAAGACACGGGGTATTATCATATTACCGTGCAAATCAAGTATATGGAGGTATGACAAATGGCAACAATCGGATTGCGCGATCTCTATCGCGCGCCTATTACGATCGGCACGGACGGCGCGGAGGAATATGGAACGCCAGTACGTATGGCGAAGGCGATTTCGGCGAAGCTTTCCGTGGAAGTAGCCGAAGCGATCCTTTATGCCGACGACGGCGCGGACGAAGTTGTAAAAGAATTCGTTTCCGGAGAAATTACGCTGAACGTGAACGATCTTCTTCCGGCTGACTTTGCCGCCCTGCTTGGGCAGAAGCAGGACGCGGACAAGGTTGTCTACGGTGCAGACACAGACGAAGCGCCGTATTTCGCAATCGGCTTCCGCGCGAAGAAAGCGGGCGGAACGTACAAGTACATTTGGCTTTACAAAGTCAAGTTTGCCGTTCCGGACGAAAACTATACCACGAAGGGCGACAGCATCGAATTTACCACGCCGGAGATCGTCGGGCAGTTCATCAAGCGTTCCGACGGCTTGTGGAAGGCTGAACACGTCGCAGAGCCTACGAACAGCGTGGCGGCGGCTTGGTTTACTACCGTTCGCGAACTGAATAACGCGGGCGGCTGATCGAAATTGAAAGGAGGAACGGCGGGGAGCTTGAAAAGGCTTCCCGCCTTATTCTGTTATGAGTGCAATTAAAGACGGACGCTTCCCGATCGTACTGGACAAGGAAAGACACCTTCTTTTCAGTTTGAACGCGATCGACGAAATGCAGGATAAATTCGGCGGCTTTGATCGCCTTGATACCGTGCTTTCCGGAAAGGACAGCATTAAAAATCTTCGCTGGCTTTTGACCGTGCTTTTGAACGAGGGTGCAGAGGACGACGAAGAACCGCTTACCGAAAAACAGGTGGGCAAGCTCATTCATACGGGCAATTTTGCCGAAGTGAAAACGGCGATCTTTAAGTCGTTCACACTTGGCAATACCGGAACGACCGAACCGCCCGAAAGGGACGAAGAGGACGACGAAGAGGACGACGGAAAAAACGCGACGGCGGGCAAGGAATAATAGACCTTGCCCGCCTTCTTTATATCGGCGTAACGCTTTTGCGGTGGAGCGAAGCCGAAGTATGGCGCATGACACCGTATAAAATTTTGACGCTTTTCAAAATCCATCGTGAATTCAATCCGGATCGTTTTAAGCCCGATCCGAAGGAAGTTGACATCGACGACGTGTTAGGGGGGATATAAATGGCGAAAGAAGAGCAGATCAAAACATCAATCGACCTTACTGGCGAAAGAGAGTATAGAAACGCTTGCAAAGCAATAAATTCTTCCCTACGCGAAATCGGTTCAGAAATGAAACTGATTACGGCGGAATTCGCCGGAAATGCGGACAGTACGGAAGCGCTGACAAAGAAGCAGGAGGTTTTGCAAAAGTCGCTTGACGAACAGGCGAAAAAAGCGGCGGCGGCGGAAGCGGCATTGGAGAAAATGCGCGCGGCGGGCGTTGATCCGACAAGCACGGCTTTTCAGAAAATGCAAACAAACCTAAACAACACGAAGGCGGAAATGGTTAAAACACAAGCGGAGATTGACGGAATAACCGCGAGTTTGAACAAGACCACGCCAGCGTCGGAGCAATTCGCCGCAGAAGCCGCGAACGTGGATAAACAATTAGGGCTTCTTGCTTCCGAAATGAAGGTTGTTTCGGCGGAGTATGAGAACAACGGAGATAGCGCGCAAGCGCTGAAAGCAAAACAAGAAGTTCTGAAACAGGTATTCGCAGAACAGCAAAAAAAGGTTGAAGCGTTGGAAAAGGCGTACAGATCGGCAACGGTTGAATACGGCGAGAATTCCGACGAAGCGCTTGAATTGAAGCGGAGTTTGAACGAATGTACCGCAGAAATGAAAAGCACAAAGAACCAAATTGACAAGATCGACGACAGCTTGAAGAAATCAAAAATAAGCTGGGAGAGCGTCGGAAGCGCAGTTGCGACAGGCGCAAAAGCATTCGCCGTGGGGCTTGCTACGATTGCCACCGCCGCTGGCGCGGTTGCATACAAGCTGGGAACGGCGGTTGTTGAAAGTTTTGGAGATTATGAACAGCTTGTCGGCGGCGTTGAAACACTATTCGGAGCGGGCGGAAAATCGCTGGAGGAATACGCAAAAAGCGTCGGGAAGAGCGTTGACGAAGCCCGCGCAGAATATGACAAACTTATTTCCGCGCAGGAAACGACGCTTTCAAACGCTGACAACGCCTTCCGAACGGCGGGACTTTCGGCAAACGACTACATGGAAACCGTAACGAGCTTTTCCGCCGCGCTTGTATCCGGCTTGGGCGGCGATACTGAAAAGGCGGCGAAACTTGCCGATCTTGCTATTACGGATATGTCGGACAACGCAAACAAGATGGGGACAGACATTTCCGCCATTCAAAACGCGTATCAAGGCTTCGCGAAGCAGAATTACACAATGCTGGATAACTTAAAGCTGGGTTACGGCGGTACGCAATCCGAAATGATCCGGCTTATCAATGACAGCGGCATTCTTGAAGAGAAGATCACAAGCCTTGATAATGTTTCCTTCGACCAAATGATCCTTGCTATTCACGAAATACAGGATCAAATGGGCGTGACAGGAACAACGGCGGAGGAAGCGACGAAAACAATTCAAGGCTCTATGAATTCGCTTTCCGCCGCATGGTCAAACCTTATTACGGGGCTTGGCAACACGGACGCGGATATTCAAAAGCTGGTTGACGACGTAGCGGAATATTTAGGATACGTAATCGACAATATAACGCCAGTTGTGCAAAACATCGTGAAGGCACTTCCGACGCTATTAAACGGCGTTGCGGAGAATGTCGGCAAACTGCTTCCGACGATATTAACGGCGGTTGTCGATCTATTCAAGTCGATATTGTCAACGCTTCTATCGCTTATTCCGGAGTTAATCCCCGTTATCGTTGAGGCGGTTATGACGGTTGTTGACACGCTGACTGAAAACTTGCCGTTGCTTGTTGAAGCGGCGGCGCAGTTAATTTTGGAGCTTGCGACGGGAATTGCAAAAGCCCTTCCGACGCTTGTTCCGACCGCCGTTGACGTTATAATGAAAATCGTGCAAACGCTGATCGACAATATCCCGTTGCTGATCGACGCAGCATTACAGCTTATAACAGGGCTGGCGCAAGGAATTATAAACGCGATACCGGTTATTGTTGCCGCGCTTCCGCAAGTAATTTCAAGCCTTATCGACGGGTTGCTATCGGCGATCCCGCAGATCATTCAAGCGGGTATCGACCTTCTGACGGCGCTTGTTACCGCCCTTCCGGAAATTATAGCCGCAATCGTAGAAGCGATCCCACAGATCATAGACGGGATTATAACGGCACTTACGGAGAATATACCGCTTATCATTCAAGCGGGAATTGATCTTCTTGTCGCGCTCATACAGGCGTTGCCGGAAATCATCGTGACGATCGTTCAAGCGATCCCGCAGATAATCAGCAGTATTGTAAACGCGCTGATCGGGAATATCGACCAAATCATTATGGCGGGCGTTCAGCTTTTTGTGGCGCTCATTCAGAATTTGCCGACGATCATAGTTGAAATTGTGAAGGCAGTTCCGCAGATTGTTTCCGGCATTGTGCAAGCGTTCGCGTCGCTGGGCGGCGAAATGATAAACGCGGGCGCAAACCTTCTTCACGGCTTGTGGGAAGGTATCAGCGGCGCGGCTTCGTGGTTGTGGGAAAAGGTATCCGGCTGGGCTTCGTCCCTTGTTTCGGGTATCAAGGACTTCTTCGGCATTCATTCCCCGTCAACGGTATTCGCCGAAATCGGCGGCAATATGGCGGACGGCGTGGGCGTAGGCTTCACCGACAACATGGGCGGCGTTGAAGGCGATATGACCGCCGCAATGGGCGGCGCGGGCGCGCTGACGGCGGCGGAAGCAGTAAACGCCGTGAACAACGGTATTATTGCGAACATTGAAGGATTGTCCGGAGCGGTGAACGCGATCGTCGAGCGGGTTATTACCGGATTGACGGCGCAAGCACAGCGTTTCAATCAAGCCGGACAGGACTTCGACAAGAACATAGCTTCCGGAATGGTAACGGCGATCGTGCAGATCACGCAGAAAATCCCGCAGATCGTACAAAGCATTATTACCGCATTCACGGCGCAACATCAAAAGTTCGTAACCGAAGGAACGAACATCGACAAGAGCATAGCGCAAGGCATGATCGCGGGTATCCCGCAGATCACGGGCAAGGTTGCACAAATCATTCAGCCCATTATTACCGCCCTTCGCTCTTACGTATCGGAGTTCACGGCGGCGGGCGAAGAGATGGTGCGCGGCATTTGGCGGGGCTTTCAAAATATGTCCGGCTGGCTGGAAAGCAAAGTGCGGTCAATGATGAGAGAGATCGTGGCGGCAGTTGAAGCAGAAATGCAAATCAATTCCCCGTCGAAGGTTTTTGCCCGTATCGGCTCTTACATGGCGCAGGGCTTGGGCGAGGGCTTCGCCCGCGAAATGCGCGACGTTGAAAGCACGATCCGCCGTGAAACATCGAACGCCGTTCCCGAATTCCGTTCCGAAGAGGGGCGCGACAAGCGCGGCGGCAGTACGCCTTCCGTTGAAGTCGTGCAAAACATCTATGCAAACGAAACGAGCTACGCCGAACAGCAAAGACAGGCGGCGCGGCAGTTCCGGCAGATCGCGCGGGAGGTTATGGCATGAGGACGCAAGAAAAATTGATTTACACGAACGAGCGCGGGGAAAGCATAGAGTTTTCCCCCGCTTCTTCGTATCACGTAAACTTCAAGGACGTTACCGGACTTTCCGACGTGCGGAACGCTATTTATAGTACAAACAGCATGGGGCAGGACGGCGACACGTACTTGGGGTATCGGATCGAAAGCCGCGATATTGACATCGTGGGTTACATCAAGGAGCGGGACAAGCAAGCGGCGCAGAACCTACGCCGGAAGCTGAACCGCATATTAAATCCGCAGTACGAAGCAACGTTGACGTATGTTTTCGGCGACTTCCGGCGGGTGATCGGGTGCAAGATCGACGACGCGCCGATCTTCAAGCGAAAGCCGATCTTCGAGCAATTCACGGTTAGTTTGTCTTGCCTTAATCCGTTTTGGAGAGAGGAAACGGAAACACGCGAGGACATAGCAACGTGGATCGGCGGCTTTGAATTTCCAGTTCCGGACGGGCTGGAGCTTTACGACGGGTGGGAAATCGGCTATCGCCAGCCGTCGCTGATTGTGAACGTCTACAATTCCGGCGACGTGAAAAGCGGTATCCGGATCGAGTTCCGCGCGATCGGCGCGGTTACAAATCCCGTATTGCTGAACGTCGATACACGGGAGTTTATCAAGCTGAATATTTCGCTTGTAGCGGGCGACGTTTTAACCGTTTCCACGGGCTACGGTGAAAAAGCCGTGAAGCTGAACCGTGGCGGCGTAATTACTGACGCGTTCCGCTATCTCGACGTTGATAGTTCGTATTTGCAGATCGCCGTGGGCGACAATCTCTTCCGTTATTCAGCGGACGCGAACGCCGAAAATCTCGAAGTTTCGATCTATCACAATAACTTGTATTTGGGGGTGTAGCGCGGTGGAATTATACGTTTATAGCCGTGATATGACACTTCAAGGGATCGTCGAAAAGATTTCGTCCTTGATATGGACGCGGCGTTATTGGAGTTGCGGCGAATTCAAGTTGCTTGTTCCCTTCACGGAGGATCACGCCCGCTTGCTGGTGAAGGAAAATATCATCATCAAGCGCGGCGGGAAAGAAGCGGCGGAAATCCGCTATATTCACATTACGAAAAATTCACAGGGCATGGAGGAAATAGAGGTTCAAGGAAAGTTCCTGCTTTCGTGGATCGGCAAGCGCATTTTGACAACGCAGATCATCACGAAGGACACGACACAGAACATTCTATACGCCATTGTGAAGCAGACTTGCACGAACGCAGGAGCGGCGCGCAATATCCCGAATTTCAGCATATCCACGACCGACGCAGACACCGGAAGCGGGCAGATCGACTATACTTCCGAACAGTACGTGAACGCCCAGCTTGCGGCGGAAACGGCGGCGAAGGCGGCGAAGCTGGGTATTCGGGTTACAACAAACGCACGGACGGGAAAGCACACCTTTTCCGTTTACAAAGGGCGCGACCTTACGGCGGGAAATGCCGCAGGAAACGCGCCTTGTATCTTTTCACAGGAATTTGACAACATCGTGGAACAGGAATACACGAACAGTATTGAAAACCTTAAAACAACGGCTTACATCGGCGGAGAGGAAAAAGAAGGCGTAACGCGGAAGGTTGCCGAAGCCGGCGGCAGTTCGACGGGGCTTTCCCGCGACGAAGTTTTCATCAATGCAACGGACATCGTGCAGGAATACGAAAACGAGAGCGGGCAGACCGTAACGCTTACAACGGCGCAGTATTTAGCGCTTCTTTCCGCGCGCGGCGTTGAAGAGCTGGAGCAATACGCGGAAACGCTTGCTTTCGGATCAAAGATCAACACGAACGCGAATTTGAAGTACGGCACGGACTACGATTTGGGCGATCGGGTAACGTGTATCAATAAGCGCTGGAACGTCCGCATTGACGTTCGCATAACGGAGATCGCGGAAACCTACGAAACCAGCGGCGAAGAAATAGATATTACCTTCGGCGAGAGCTTGCCCGCGCTTCTGACACAAATTCGGCAGATTACGAAATAAAGGAGGGCTTCACAGCATGGAAAAATCAAGTTTCTTCAATAGCGTTTCGCACGATCGCACGTACAAGGCGGAGGATTGGGCGGAATACTTTGCTTCGTTCATCGGGAACGGCGTTTTCCCCGTCCCTTCGACGGGGCTTCAAGTCGTCGCAAATGACGGAATGAAGCTGAACGTAAAAACGGGCAAAGCGTGGATCAACGGTTACTTCTACTTCAACACGGGCGATCTTGCCGTCGAGCTTGACACGGCGGACGGACAGTTGAACCGCGTTGATCGCGTTGTCGTCCGCTGGGACTTAACAAACCGCGTTATGTCGGTGAAGGTCAAATCTTCTTCGTTCAGCGCGTCCCCTACCGCGCCCGCATTGCAGAGGGACGCGGACGTTTACGAGCTTGCGCTGGCGGACATCTACGTGGGCGCGGGCGTAACAGCAATCACGCAAAGCAAGATCACGGATCAGCGCTTGAACACGTCGCTTTGCGGCGTTGTTGCCGCAGTCGTTCAGCAGATCGACACGGCGGCTTTTAACGCACAGCTTCAAGCGTGGTTCGCTGAATATCAATCCCTTTCGGCGGCGGAGTACAACACACTTGTTTCGTATATGAATTCGCTGAAATTGCAGGGCGACGCGCAATACAACGCGTTCGAGCAACACATGGCGGACTTTGAAACACAGGCGGCGGCGGATTTCAACGCATGGTTTAACGGCTTGCAAACCGTCCTTGACGATAACGCGGCAACAAACCTTCTGAACATCACGAACGCGCTTGACGCGCGCGTGGATATGCTGGAAGCGGTGCTTTTCAATGACATTACGACAAATCCGTTCTTGATCCTCTTCGATGATCTCGACGGCGTAACGTCTACGGGCATTTGGAACGAGAGTTTGCAGAGGATCGAATGTTGACGCGGTACGCTTGCACGGTGGCGGAATTATCGTGCGTGATCGGAAACATCTTTGCGGAGCTTTCCCCGCCATGCGCGGCTTGCGGTGCGGAGGTATTGCAGATCACAGGAACAACGGTTACAGGGAACGCGGCAACGCTGACCGTTACCGAAGTGGGCTTCGATTTCGACGGGTGCGCCGACGATACCGCGATAATCGAGCGAATGCGGAAAGGACGGTGCATTTATGCAAAGACCGGAGCGGGAGCGGAAAGAACCGACGGAATTCAACGTGATTGTGAAAGCGAAAGACCTTGTAAAGCACACCTTCACGATCACGAATTCGACGGAGCGCTACCCGAAGAAATACCGCTTCACGCTTGTAAACAGGATACAGGATAAAGCGGTGGACATTTACGAATGCGTCCTTGAAGCGAACGAATTAGACCTTCGGGACGCGCAGGAATACAGACAACGGCAGAAGCTACAAGCAAAGGCGCTGACCTATTGCAAGGAGCTTCTATTTTTCATAGAGCTTTCGCAGGAAATGGGCTTTATTTCTATGAGCAGTTGCGAATATTGGTCAAAACTTGCGCTTGAAGTGAAGTACATGACGACCGCGTGGAAGAAGCGGGACAAAACGAGAGCTTGAAAAACGTTCGGGGTACATCTTGATACGCCTAATTCGTCGAACGCCAACAACGTCCGCAACGTCAATTCGGACGGCTCTTTGAACAACAACAACGCGTACAACGGCAACAATGGCGTTCGCCCGCTTCGGTGGACTATGTGAACGAGTAGGCACAGCCGAAAGCAGAATACCACCATCAAAGGAAGGTGTATCCCGTCGCCGCTATCCACGGCGGGGACGAATACAGGATCGCCGATACAGGAGCATACCGCCTTCCGGCGGCTGGCAAAGGTTATAAACAGCGAGGATTTTTTATTATGACAGACTTTGAAAAGATATACAGCTTTGAAAGCCTATACAATGCCTACCGAAAGGCGCGGCAAGGCAAGAGGTGGAAAGGAGCGGCGGCAAAGTTTGAAGTTAATCTTCAAGAAGCGCTGAACCTATTAAGCGCGCAGATCAGAACGAAAAGCTATACCATGTCCCCGTATAACACGTTCGAGGTATACGAGCCGAAGCGCCGCGTGGTTATGTCGAACAGCTACAAAGACAAGGTTGTTCAACATTCGCTTTGCGATAACGTGCTTGAACCGATTTTGACACGATCGTTCATTCGCGACAACTACGCGTCGCAGGTGGGGAAAGGTACGCATTACGGGTTAGACAGGCTTCAAGAGTTCATGCGGAGGTTTTACAGAAAGAACGGAATTGACGGCTGGATACTGAAAGGCGATATTTCAAAGTATTTCTATTCGATCCGGCACGACGTTTTGAAAACCTTAATCCGCGAGAAGATAACCGATCCGGACGTTTTGTGGCTGATTGATCTTATCATCGACAGCACCGAAGGCAACGTCGGAATACCGATCGGCAATCAAACTTCACAGCTTTTCGCCCTTCTCTACCTTGACGGGCTGGATCACTTCGTAAAGGAAAAGCTGGGTATCAAATATTACGGGCGCTATATGGACGACTTCTTTTTGATCCATCACGACAAAGCATATTTGCAGGAGTGCCGGAAGCAGATTGAAGCGTTCGTACAGGCGCGCGGGCTTTCGCTGAATGCGAAAACAAATATCTTTCCCTTAAAACACGGCGTTGATTTCTTGGGCTTTCATACATACTTGACCGAAAGCGGCGCGGTGATCCGCAAGGTGCGCCGCCGGAGCAAGAACAATATGAAGCGGAAGTTGAAGAAATTAGCCGCCCTTCACGCGGCGGGACGGATCGACGCAAAGACCGTTGAACAATCTTATCAAAGCTGGAGAGGACACGCCGAAAAGGGAAACAGCTATCACTTGATCCGGAGGACGGATCATTATTACAACAGCTTAATGAAACCAAAGGAGGCGGCACAATGTCAAAAACATTAGGCAGTTTGACGGTGGGCGCGAAGATTGAAGTTCCGGTTCTTTCGGCGTATCAATCGCGCTTCGGATCGAAGATCGTTTTCAAGATCGCCGACAAGAACCACAGCGGCTACCCGTCGAATTCCGTAACGCTGATTACGGAAAAAATCATTCAGTTAATGTGCTTCGACGCAAAGGAAGCAAGCAACAGCAACAGCGATCGGAAACAATACGGCAATAACCGCTATCAGCATTCAAACATTCTGCAATGGCTGAACAGCAACGCGGCGGCGGGCGCATGGTACAGCGCAAAGCACAGCGCAGACGCGCCGCCCACAAACGCGAACGTATGGAACAATTACAACGAATACGACGCGTGGGCGGGCTTCCTTGCTATGCTTGATCCGAAGTTCGTTGCGGAGCTTCTGACAACAACGCAGACCGTCGCAAGAAATACCGTTACCGACGGCGGAAGCTATGAAACGGTAACGTCAAAAATGTTCCTTCCGTCCACCACCGAAGTGGGGCTTGCGAATGAAAACAATATCGCAGAAGGAACGCTTCTTGCGCTATTCAGCAACAACGCTTCCCGCGTCGCTTATCCTACGGCGCAATGCGTGAACAATTCGGAGTACACGAACGCCAATTTCAGCACGTCAAAGGGCTGGTATTGGTGGCTACGAACGCCTGATTCGTCGTACGCCTACAGCGTCCGCAGCGTCTACTCGGGCGGCTCTTTGAACTACGGCTACGCGTGCTACGGCAGCGTTGGCGTTCGCCCGCTTTGTAATCTTAAATCTTCTATCTTGGTATCTGACAGCCCGAACAGCGACGGAAATTATACGGTAATCTACAATTCCGCGCCTTCCGCGCCGCCCAGCATTACCGCGCCAGCAACGTGTTACAGCGGACAGAACATCAATATTTCTTGCGCGGCGGCGACCGATCCGGACGGCGACGCGCTGACCTATTGTTTCGAGCGCTCATACAACAGCGGCGCGTGGACACAGGTTCAAGCGTCCGCAAGCAGGACGTTCACGGAAGCGGTATCGACCGCGTGGAACACGTTAAAATACCGCGTCCGCGCAAAGGACAGCTACGGCAATTATTCCGCATACACCACAAGCGGAGATATTGCCGTAATCCATAACCAGCCGCCCGTGATTTCCGGCAGTAACGCCGATCTTGGCACGAAGCGCGGGGATTTCACCTATCAATACAGCGTAACCGATCCGGACGGCGACACGGTGAACGTTGTTGAAAAGATCGACGGAAAGACAATCGCGACGAAGAACGCAATCACGCTGGGCGCAACGCAGACGCTTTCCGTTTCCGGAAATACCTTCACGGCGCTTACGAACGCCCAGCACACGATCACAATTACGGCGACCGACAGCGCAGGAAATAGCGCCGTCCGGACGCTGACGTTCACGAAGTCGATCGCGGGCTTCGTTATCACGCTTTCCACGCCGCTGGAAGCCAACAGCCAGCCGACACGCGCGAATATCAAGGTAACGCGAGATATTCCGGCGGGCGGCACGTTCAAGGTTGAAGCGACGAACAATCCGTTTGACGCTTCCCCCGTTTGGGAGGATTGCACGAACGCGGTTGTTCAAGGCGTTGCACACGTTTTCACAAATAAGATCAACACGGCGGCACAGTACGGAATGAATATCCGCGTAACCGTCCAGCGCGGCGACGCGCTGACCGCTTGCTGGGTATCGGGGATCGGGGGGAATTTTGAATGAGCGTAATTCACAAGAAGAGCAACGGCGGAGCTTCCGCCGAAATTGAAAAAGAGGTTCGGGAAGTCAAAGCGGCGGGAGAGCAAACCGCCGCTTTGCTTGCCCTATCCTTCAAAGCGCAGATCGTGCAGGATCGCGCCGCCGGAACGAACGTCATTTCCGACGCGGCGATCCTGCAATCGGCGGAAGTGATCGAATACGACGAATACGCCGACAATCACGCTTACAACACCGTCGGCGAAATCATCAAGCACAACGGGCGGTATTACGAGATCAAAGCGGCGCACACGTCGAACGCGGCGGCTTATCCCGTTGAAACCACCTTCGCGTACTATCGCTTGATCGAGCTTTCCGCGACCGGAACGCTTGACGATCCGATCCCGTATCCGGAAACGGCGGGGATCGTCGTTAATGTCGTTTCCGGCTTGTATTACAGCTACAAAGGCGCGGTATACCTTGCAAAAGCAGATATGCCGAATTGCGTTTATCCGCCGGACACGGCGGGCTTGTGGCAATGGGAAAAAGTAACCTAACGGGAAGGAGGATCAACGATGGATACTTTCACAACGGTTCTTTCCGCCTTTTCTACCGTATGCGCTATCGTGTTCGGCTATATCGCTTTTGTTCGTAACAGGGACAAGGACAAGGAAAGCAATGTGAAGCACGACGCGACCGTTTTAACCGAGATCGGATACATCAAGGCGAACACGGACGAAATCAAGGCGGAGCAGAAGGAACAGCGAAAGACGAATACGGAGTTCGTAACGCGCTTGACCGACGTTGAAGCGTCGGCGAAACAGGCACACAAGCGGCTTGACCACATCGAAAAACGAATGGATCAAGAAGAGTAACACCAGCGGCGGCGGGGGCCTTCCCCCCCCCTCTCCTATGC
>ERZ780028.276-NODE-276-length-20234-cov-5.897418_pt1 | contig 20234 bp, 22 predicted proteins | sample MGYA00511859_ERZ780028 | MGnify/ENA primary metagenome ERZ780028 (study PRJEB29588, sample SAMEA2152254) | human gut metagenome | biome: human gut; feature: human-associated habitat; material: faeces | place: Denmark | collected 2008/2010 ...
CTAACTGGAAATCCGGCAGAGCCATAGGTAAATCAATGGAGATACAAAGGCTTAATTCCATGCTGGATGACATCAAAGCAAATATCCGTTCCCACTTCCACAATCAATTAATGCGGGATAGCTATGTTACACCCGAAAGCGTGAAAAATGCACTATTGGGAAAAGAGGAAGAAGCAAATACTATTATTTCTTTTTTCACCCAGCACAACGACCAATACAAGAAAAAGGTCGAAGCAGGAGAAGCCACACCCAAAACATACAGCCGATACGAACTGACAAAGTTACGCTTAACCCAATACATGAAAGATGAATATCGTGTATCGGATTTGCCTATACGCCAAATCAACAAAGTATTTATTGAGAACTTCTACCTGTATATAATAAAGAACCACGATTGTTCACCCAATACGGCAATGAAGTTTATCCAGCGTTTCCGCACGGTGGTAAACTTTGCACAAGGTACAGGATTGATAACAGCCGACCCGTTCGCCAATTATAAACTGAAATTCGAGTATATAGAAAGAGGGTATCTTGACAAAGACGAGATAAGCAGGATATGCAATAAGGATTTTGCTTCAAAGCGATTGGAGCAGGTACGGGATATTTTTATTTTTAGCTGCTATACGGGACTTTCATATGTGGATATATGCGAATTAACCAGCAACGACATACGTTTGGCATTTGATGATAATCTGTGGATTATAAAGAAACGTCACAAGACTAAAGTAACATCAAACATCCGCTTGCTGGATATTCCTAAAGCCATCCTGAACAAATACGAGGGGAAACTGAAAAACGGTCAGTTATTACCTGTTATCAGCAATCAAAAGATGAATGATTATTTGAAAGAAATTGCTATTGTATGCGGAATTGATAAAAACGTAACTTTCCACCTTGCCCGCCACACGTTCGCCACGACTGTTACACTGGCTAATGGCGTGCCCATCGAGAGCGTATCTAAGATGTTGGGACATACGGACATTCGTACTACTCAAATCTATGCTAAGGTCATAGATACGAAACTAAGTAACGATATGGAACTGCTGGCACAGAAAATCAATACCCAAAAGATAGCTGCCATTTAGCAGATTAGTAACTGGTCACCATCTGTGACCAGTTACCTAAAGATAACTTATCACTTAACAACTTAAAATATAAGAATTATGGACTTACAAATCATTCAAAGCAAGATTTATGAAATCAGGGGTTACCGGGTTATGCTCGATAGCGACCTTGCGGCACTTTACCAAGTGGAAACAAAAGCCTTGAAACAGGCTGTAAAACGTAATCTCGACCGTTTCCCGGACGATTTCATGTTTGAGCTTACCAAAGAAGAAACCGAATGTTTAAGGTCGCAAATAGTAACCTTAGAGAAAGGAGCAGATGATAAAACTAACTTGAGGTCACAAACTGTGACCTCAAGATGGGGTGGCTCTCGTTATCAAAATTTCGTGTTTACCGAGCAGGGGGTCGCCATGATTTCATCCGTTCTAAGAAGTGATACAGCCGTTAAGGTGAATATTTCCATCATGCGTGCTTTCGTCCTCATGCGCCAAATGTCAATCGGTTACGAGGAACTTCTTAAACGCATCGAAGAACTGGAACAGAGTACGGATGCACAATTCAGCGAAGTGTACCAAGCATTGACCCAGTTATTAAGCAAACCCGAACCGAAGCCACGCAAACCGATAGGATATAGAACCTATGACGAATAACTGTTTAAGGTATTCGGTTGTCTAAGGGGTGTCACCAGTGATACCCCTTTTTTAGTTCCCTAAAGTAATGTATCTCAATCACAAATTTTAGCAAAGTTACAGCCCGGTGGGGACAAGTACCAAATCCGAGCCGTTCCGGTTTTCTAAAAAATCTCCACACCTACGGGTCGTATTTTTTGAAAAGATTAGGTTGAAGTCCCCGCCAAACTGTGGGTGTCCGGCAAAATTTCTTATTGTTTAATTTAAAATTCAAGCGTTATGAAAACAACAGAATTTACCATGCCGGAAATCACTATCTCTTACAAAGACAATGTAAAAGCATCCGAAAGAATGAAAATACTTTCTTCTCAAACTTCTTATTCTTACTTAAAACATTTCTATTCCGAATGTATGGAACACCACGAAGAAAGTTATGTAATGTTCCTCAATCGGGCAAATAAGGCTTTAGGCGTTTCCCTTATCTCTAAAGGTGGTATGGCTGAAACAGTAATGGACGTGAAAATCATCCTGCAAACCGCCTTGAAAGTCCATGCTTCGGGCATAATCCTCTCACATAACCACCCATCGGGCAATCTACGTCCGAGCGAACCGGACAAGCAAATCACCTTAAAAATAAAAGAAGCCTGCAAGGTCTTGGATTTACACCTGTTAGACCATATCATCCTGACAGAAGAAAGCTATTACAGTTTCACAGACGAGGGGCTTTTATAAGCCCTTTTTTTACTCTCTCATTACCCAATACAAAAAGCCTGATGGCTTTTGTTTCTATCCTCTTAAACAAGAGAAAAATTTTCCCTAAAACTGATTGGAACATTGTCAAAGGTATATCCGTGCCTGTTACTGTTCAAATTATTTTTTAGAAATCTCCACACCTGCGGGTAGTATTTCATAAATAATAATTTGCCCTGTACCATTCCCGAACCTTTGAAAAGACAATGTTCCCATTCAGTTAAAGGAAAAATTTATGTGGTGGGCGACAAGCGATGTAAACAATTAAAATTCAAAAGTCATGGAAGCAGTAACATTATCAGAAGCACAGATTTATGTAGGTACTTATGCCAAGTATAACAACGGTTCGATTTTCGGCAAGTGGTTAGACCTGTCCGACTATTCGGATAAGGACGCGTTTTTGGAAGCGTGCCGGGAACTGCACAAGGACGAGCAAGACCCGGAATATATGTTTCAGGATTACGAGAATGTACCCGAAAGCCTGATTTCCGAAAGCTGGTTATCTGAAAAGTTCTTTGAAGTACGGGACGCTATCGAGAAACTAAGCGAAACCCAGCAGGAAGCATTTTTCGTATGGTGCGACCACCACAACAGCGATATAAGCGAGGAAGATGCGGACGACCTTGTTTCTTCTTTTGAGGATGATTATCAGGGGGAATATAAGGACGAGGAAGATTACGCCTGTGAAATCGTAGAGCAATGTTACGACCTGCCGGAGTTCGCAAAGACCTACTTTGATTATTCGGCTTTTGCCCGCGACCTGTTTATGACTGACTACTGGATGGATAACGGCTTTGTTTTCCGTTGCGCCTGATTACTAACCGGGTGGAGCAATCCACCCGCAACACACCAAGACAATGAAAGTATATAATAAGATAACGACTTTTTTACGATGGTTTATACTTGCTTTTATCATCTATCAAGCAGCCAGCAGCACCGCCGGAATGTGGATAGCCCTAATCATAGGCTTTTTTATTATCCGTTTTGTTCTCCGGCTGCTTATCTCCGCCGTTTGCCTGCTTTGTATGGCTTTTATTTTCATTGTCCTGCTTTCACTTCTGATTATCTGATAACTCATTATAAAATATAGCAATATGGAAAGTTTAAACAAAAACGGGGTAAGCATTACCCAAACGCCGGGAGAGGAAAAATATGTAAAATGCTGTTTAGGCGCATTAGAAAATGTATCTGTTATACTTAATTAATGCATTGTGGGGACTAAGAATAAAAAACTATTAGTATATGTGATTTTCAATATATTAAGCTGAATGTAAAAATCACATTCAGCTTAATATATTGAAAATTATATTTCGTCTACTGCTTTTTTTAATACCATAATAGGCACTTTAGTCATCTGATTATAGGATAAAATAGCATCATGAATAATTCTTCTATTTATATATACGCGTTTGCTTTTACTAAAAATGTAATTTATACTGGTTAAAATTTTATCGTGTTTTATAAAAGAACGAATAAAAGGAACTAAAAAGAGAATAGTACTAAATGTAATTGACAATATTAAAATATTAGGTATTATATCTTTAAAATATGTTTGGATTATTTGCATTACCAAGGCAATTGCTATGAATATCAAATACCATAGTATGTTTTTGTATGATTCTTTCAAATAAGATTTTAATTTACAATCTACATATTTTTTTCTATTAATCTGATATTCTTTTCTCTTTTTAAAAAATGCATCTTTAATTTTATCATTTTCAATTACTAATATTCTTTGTTCATATTCTTTTAATTTTATGTTTTGTAATTCTACTGTTTGTTCCTTTTGCTGATACTTAATATTCGCTTTTAAAAGTTCTTTTTTCAGATTTTCATTTTCCTCTTTCTGCTTTTGTGTTTGTATTTTGAATAGCTCCTGCTCTTGTACATATTTTTCTATATTATTTTCTGATATAGTATCTAATATATCACTTAAATCATCAGCTTTTATGTCTTCTGGCTTTTTGCTTTCTCTTCTTAACTCCACAATGGTTGCTAATGCTTGTTTTTCGTTAAGTTCTCCTTTCTTTAATTTTTCTTGTAAAGAATCATATTTATATGATATTGAATCATTAACTTGTGTTGATAAAACAATTTGCGCTTTTGTTATTATATCAAATGTTTTAGGATAGTTATTTTTACCAAATCCTTTTCCTAATTTAAACCAAAGTTTATTAGTTAGGAAAGTTAAAGTAGTAGCAAGAGGAACATTCCCATTTGGTTTTATTAAATCATGCCATGCCAATTGAATTGTAGTGGCATTCCCGGACAGAAGAATATAGCCAATGTTCTCAAAATTTCTATCAGAAGCACCTTGTCTGAGTATATTTACATAATTCAAAAATTTAAGATTTTCCCTTATATCGTAATCTGTGACAATAGAAGACTGTAAACTTTCTATTATAGATTGGTCTTCTATGTTGAATTTGTGGTTTTTGGCAGAATAATATTCCGTATATGTATCTTCTGTTATTCCATTGGTTTTTAATAAATCATAGAAAAGTGCTTTTTTTTCGATTATATCGCTAGGAGTTTTACACCCATTAACAATAGAAGCCATTGCTGTCTTGGATGGATTTAAAGTATCTTCTCCGTTAATAATAAATTCTGCTTTTTTGAAAAAACGTTCTATTTCATTTTTTACTTCTGAAAAATATTTTAAATGTATTTTCTTCTTGCCGTCCTTGTTGATGCTTTGAGAATTGATCTCTTTTACAAATGTGAAAAAATCATTGAATAATATTTTAAATAGCTCTCCATTATAACCAGCGAAATGAAATAAAATTTCTGTTTCTATAAAAATAGTTATTTGAGTATTCCAAGTACCTAAATCATTTAAATTGGAATTATATTTTAATCCAGTGTATAGAACTACACCTTCTTTTATAGTATCTAATTGTGCTAGTAATGCATCTTCTGATTTACACTGAACAATAAAAGCACCTATATATTCAGAATATTCTTGTACTGTTGATTCATCAAGCATGAAAGAGCATAAAGATTTCACTATAATTTCTTTTTCAGCTTCTGATAATGTGACTTTCTTTTGGCTTTCTATATACGTGAATAAACGATTAACAACATTATTATTATTGTTGTAAATTTTATTCTGCTTTTCTTGAAATTCCTTATTCCTTATTTGGTCTATAGGTTTATTTACAGAATATACTCCATTACTCTTGGATAGAAAGGGTAATCGGGATAATGAAGTTTTTACTACTGCTTCAGGAATCTTAAAATCATAACTTTCATTTAGTACTAATGTTATTTCTGTAAGTCCAAATTGATATTTATTTTCTGAGGATATGATTTCTTTTAGAAATTCAGAAATTACTCCATACACGTCTTTCTGATTATCATATAGTTCTCTAAAAACAGCCAAAGAAGCTAAACATTTACTATTTTCTAGTGTATTTTCCATAATTCTACAACAATATTTTATTATAACGCCAAATTTACAAAAAATATATTAGTTAGTGCTTAAAGTGAATATAAATAAATTCGCTTTAAGCACTAATCTGATTTTAGTATTCTTCTTTAGAACTGTCATTGTTGAAACTAAACGTTAGCTGTTGCACCGTCCCGAAGCTATCCTGAAAATACACATCTATCGTTTGCTGGTCGGTCGATGCGGAAGTATAGTAAAGCCGGAATGTTTCACCCGGAAGCGGGTACAGGTCATTCGGCAGTAAAACCGTCCCATCGGACATTTTCAGCGTTCCCGCCCCGTCCGGCTGGAAATAGCGGATGAAATACTTTGTTTCCTCAAACCGCCCGTCCCGGTGAAGCTGACACCTGATTTCCGCCGTTTCACCCACTTTTAATTTTTTCGGTACTGGCATTGTTTCGATACGGAACGGGTAAGACTGCTGTATATCCACGTGGTCATTACAGGCACTCACTAATAACAAGGCGGCCATTATGTAGCACCCTGTTAGTATCTTATAAATTACATTTCTCATATACATTATATATAATAGGTTAGTTTATCACATGATTATCTTTAGACCGCCCCCGAACTGTGTATGGAACTTTCCGACTGAAGAACCGAACAGGCATCTTTCCCGTGCGTTAATCAGGAATACCACCCGGTCAGTAATATAACTCTCCAGTTCCAGCGTCAGCGCACCGCCATAGACAAAACCGTCCTTATCGGTCAGGGTAGAGCCATCGGGCAGCAGCTTGTCACCCCAATTACTTGTTTCGTACCCGGCAAGGGCTGACAATCCCAGCGAAAGGAAAAAGGTTTTCTTTCGGTCTGAAAGGAAGTTCAGGTAGTAACCGCCCTCACCTGTAAACTGGCTGACTGGTATCTGCAAATCCTTATAGGGGTAATGCTTTTCGAGGTATTCCCCGCCGATAACCCACCTGTTCCCGTTTTTGGTATAGGTACTCATGGCAGCCCCGAAGTAATAAGCGAAATCGCTTTTACTGTTCCAATGAACGCCGTCCGCCATGCCGCCCGTAACCTGCAAGCCTTTCATTCCCGGCAGACATCTTTGTGCGTGTGCCTGGTTAAAAGTCAGGCACAGCGCAAAAAGGAACATCATACAGAATATCCTTTTCATGTTCATTTGATTTTAAGTTCATTAATCACTTTGGCTGCCACTATATCCGAATTTTCCACCCGGATAGTTTGGTGTCTGCCCCCGTTCTTTTCCACCAGTTCGATAACCAATATCTTATCGTCAGGGATAGTGAACTGTGGAACGGTGTACACGGTGCGGACAGTACTTTTACCACCGATAACCAGTATCTCGTTATAGCTCCGCACCGGGTCGATAACCGTTTCCTGAATAGCCGTTCTTTTGGCTACTTTCTTATCCACAATCTTGAAACGGATAAAATCGGTATCAAACGGTACGTTTGAACTGTTCCTTGTTTGTGTGTGGAAGTAGAACAGTCCGTTATGCGAATAAATGCCCTTTACCAAGAACTGCACCCCGAAACGCTTGCATCCCAAATGTTTTATTTCCCGGTCATTGTTCTTGTAGATGGACTGCATAATCAGCTTTACCAAAAGCGGGCTTTCGTTACCCAGTTCACGGAAATAGATGTTCATCCGGGTATGGCTGAAATCTGTCGTGTCCTCATTCTCCAAGAAATCTTTCATTTCGATGTTCAGCATTTCGGGTTCATGTGCGTATTTTGCATTGAAACTGTAAAAGCTACCATCCTCACAGATAACGGAAAAATTGGTTTCACCGGGAAAGCCCTCTGTTGTGGCTTTCACCCTGACAACATTTTCCGCCCCGTCCGCTTTTCCGGCAATAATGTAGTTACTGCCTAAATCCACGTATTTAACGGCAGACGGGAAAATAAGGTGTACCGTTTTTGCGAACGTCACCTGTACGCCGTAAGGTGTCACCATTTGGCGGTAAGGCAGCTTTTTAGTAATGCCCTGATACAAATCGTTACTTTGTGCTTTCATTGAAACCACGCCCAAGAGTAGGGCAAACATGATAATTAACTTTTTCATTTTGGATTGAAATTTTTATGGTTGATAAATAAATTACTGTTGTTTGGCGTAAAGCATTACCTGATAATTCGCTTTCAGGTGTACTTTTACCGTTCTGAACTTCTTAGCGAGGTATTGCGAACCGCCCTGCATCAAGCCCCTTGTAATATCCATTGCGACCTGCTGCCCGGCACTTTGCGCAAAGGAAATGCTTGTACCCAGTCCCGCACCGATATTCGCCATCGCTTCTTTGGCTGCTTCCTGTTCCAGTGACGAGGGAACGGAAAGCCCCTTTTGCCCGTCACTGTCGTAAACGGCAAGTTCCACCGGAATGATGTTACCCGCATATTCGAGCGAGGACACCAGTATGTCGAGCCGTTCCCCCTGCACTTTGGCACTTCCTGAAACAAGGCTGTTTTTCGGGACAATCACGTTCCCCGCCTGTAACGGTTCTAATAGCCGAAGTTTAACCGTTTGCCCGTCCATAAGTGTTTGGTCGTTATGAACACACGCCCGGATAGTATTCTTTCCCATCGAATAACCACTGCCGACCGCCGTATTAAACCCGTAATTGCGTGGCTTGCTGTATTCGGCGATAAATTCGCTATTGCTCATAGGTTGCTGCAATCCTGAAACCGTCCTGTCCGATACCGATTTTACAGGTGTGGCATTTCCTTTGCCCTGAACGGTTGCGGTAGGTATCGCTTGCGCTACTTGTTCCTGCTGTCCGCCGTTCATATACTTTGCCGCCAGTTCGTAGGATTTTTCCATAAGTGAAACCTGTTCATCCATGTTGCCCGCACCGCTTTCTTTCGCATCGAGCCGGGCAGTGAGTTCTTCCACCTGACGTTTGAGTTCCTCTTTTTCCTTGTCCTCTTTCGGCGTTTCGTAGAAACTGCCTAACTGACGGTTCATGTCCCGGTAAGCTGCCGCCGAAGACTGGATAGAGGAACGGCTATTGTTCGGCGCACCCGCCCCGAAGTCAATCACGGCGTTTTTCGGCTTTTGCGCCGGAGCATCATCTATCAGGGTCAAATCTTCCCCGTTCCCGTTTTCCTCTCCGAGCGAAAAGGCAAAATCCTGCAAGGAGCGCATCTTGTCCGCCTGTTTGTTCTCCATTTGCTCCTGTTCGTAGGCTGTCTTTTTATCGCTGATTATCCCGTCCCCTTTGGGTTGCGGAATATCGGCGTTAAATCCACCCACGTTTTCCACCTTTGCTTCGTCCTTATCGGACGGTGCAAAAATCAGGTACATAGACCCCAAGAAAACCAGTCCCATAAGCGGGTAAACCAGCATCTTCTTTCGCTGCTGTATCTGCTGCGGGGTCAGTTCCTTTTTTTCCTTTACCTGTTTTTCAGGTTCTTTCTTCCTGTCCATTTCCGGTGTGGGAACTTCATTCTTCACTTCTTTTTCTTCCATTGTCTGACTGATTAAAAATGTTCGTACTGTCTTTACTTTGTAACTGCAACTGCCTGATGTGTTCTATCCGTATGGTTTCGCCATCCTCTTTGCCTATCCGGTAAATGGATGATACCGTAAAGTAGATGGATAGTCCGCCGAAGAACAGGAGCATAAGCAGGATTACCGCCAGCCTTATTTCCGGTGTCATTCGCCCGCACAGGTGGCGGAGTTTTTCATCCGCCCAGTCCTGCACATGGGTAATCGCCTGATTAACCGGAGAGAGAATTTTCCGTATCATGGCTTACCGCTTTATGGTGTTCAAGTCCTTGTTTTCCGTTATCTCGAAACTTTCCATCATAAAGCCGTGTGGGTTATTATCCGAGCGCACAGCGTTCAATAACTGGCAACGGGTGACAAGGCTTCTTTCCGTCACGCTGCTTTCACGGATAATCATTTGGCGGGCATAGGTAGCCACCACATACGGGTACACATCGAAATTGCAAGAAACGCTGTCTATCCGTATCGTTTGGCTGATATTGCCCGAAATGATACGGTTGTAATATCCCTTTTCCGATAGGTCACGGTAATAATTAAATGCGCTCTTGTCTGCAAGGAACAGCGACCGTTTGATATTGCTTTCGATAGCGTTCTTATCGGGTGAGAGCGTGAAAAATAGTTCGTGGAAACGCTTCACGTGTTCCCTTGCTTCAACCGGACGGTTTTGTGTCAGGTCTTGCGAAAGCGCAAGCATCAACGATTTGCCGCCATCCAAGACGTAAATCTTCTGCCGTTGCGCTTCGGCAAACGTATAGGAGTTCCAAACGGCATACCCCGTTATCAGGGTACACATGACGACAAACACAATTCCGAAAAGACGTATCTGTCTGAAACTGGTTTCAATGTTCTTTAAACTTTTAAATTCCATCTTGATTTTTATTTATTGGTTACCTTTGATTAGTTTACCGCCGACCCTGCCGCCAGCGTTTCCGGTTGCTGCCCCGGCAACCGCCCCGACACCGCTACCCGTTTTATTAGCCGCACTGTTTATGTTCCGGCTCATGTTACCCATTCCGCCCGCCTGAATGATCCAGTTCGACACGGTGGGAATAGTGAAGTAACCGATGATGCCAATCAGCATAAAAATTATGTACACGCTGTTACTCCCGTCCGGTATGAAATTGGGGTCTGATAGTTCCTGAATATCCTTTTGCAGCATAAGCACCTGTATTCGGGCAAGTATGGAACTGAACAGGTCGGAAACGGGCAGCCACAGGTAAACGGAAATATACCTTGTTATCCATTGGGTCAGTGTCGCCTGAAAGCCATCGTACACACTGATGGCAAAGGCTATCGGACCCAGTATGGCAAGGACAATCAAGAAGAATGTCCGGATAGTGTCTATCACAAGGGAAGCCGCCTGAAAGAGCAGTTCCAGAAGTTCCCTGAACCAGTCCCGGACGGATTGCTTGATATTGTGGGCTGCCCTATCCATGTACATACCGCCCATTGTGGCAATATCTTTGGCAGACCATCCCAATTCGTCAATCTGTTTATCAAAGGCTTCATCCGAAACAAGGTAAGCCGTTTCCGGATTGCGCACCATCGCTTCATATTCCAGCTTGTCCTTTTGTTCCCGGTAGGCGTTCATATCGAAAGTTTGCGTTTCGAGCATATTGTTACACCCCTTGACTACTGGCGACATCACGCTGTTAATCGTACCCAGTACGAATGTGGGGAAGAACATAATGCAGAAACCAATCACAAAGGGACGCAGAAGCGGGTAAACGTCTATCGGTTCGGCACTGGCGAGCGACTGCCATACTTTGGCAGCCACATAGAACAAAGCCCCCAGTCCCGCTATTCCTTTGGCTACCCCCGCCATGTTCCCGCATAACGGCATCATGTCCGTGTACAGACTTCGTAAAATCTGATGCAGGTTATCAAATTCGATTGCTAATAACATATCTTTGATTTTTTAGAGGTTACCAGTAGCGTTCATCCGCCGAACCGTAAAGAGCCATTACCCGGTCGGTGTCCTTTTTCTTTTTCGCACGCAGGTAGGAAACAGAAATATTTTTCCGGGTATAGTAGCTCACCAAATCCCGGTAGTTCCTGATGGAGTTATACGTCCGGTCGATAACGTCCATCCGTTCTTTATCCGACATGGAAAGCCCGTTGATGTTCACCACCCTTTTCATTTCTTCCAGCACATCGGAACTTTCCTGCAACAGTTGGGTATAGCCGTAGGCAATCGCCGAAAGTTCATCCGGCGTGTAGTTCTCATCCGAAAGCATCTTTTGAAAACTATTCACATAGATGCCGGAAATCTCCCCGATAAGCAGGATAGACTTTTGCACCTTGCGGGCATCTTTGACAAGGTTATGCACTGATTTTAAGGCATCGTAATAGTCTTTTCCCTGTTGGTAAATCTTTACGGTTTCCTGAAAATTCTTTATCATATTCTGTGCGGTCGATGAAGTCTGCACGATGTTTTTTGACGCATTGATAATCCCTTGCGCCAAATTGCCGGGGTCACTCACCACCCACTGTGCGTTTGCCTTTCCGGTAAACAGGCTGCATACTACGAGCAGCATTATAATCTTTGTTCTCATACGCTTATTTCTTTATTGGTTGTTTACTCCGTTTGTATTCTCCACCGGGTGAAAGTAGAATCCGGTCGTTCTCTTTGTCGTAGGTCAGCAAGACGGAAAGCCCCGTTTCGATGAACAGGTTTCCGTCCTGTTCTGAAATCTGATAGGTTTCCGTTTGGACAGTCCCCCAGTAGGTCTTTCGATAGGTCGTTACCCGGTAATGCCCGTTTTCTTCAAAAAGGGTAAATGCCGGACGATTTTTTACACTTTTCCAGTCGCCACGCATCGCCCTAAGACGGTCGGCGTTCGTTTCCTTACAGGAAGAAAACCCCAGTAACAAGGTGCATAGCAGCACCGGAAACAAAAAATTTAAATGTTTCATACTGATTGATTTTTAAATTGTTGATTGATTATTTTTCAGGATTGCGCTTGCTTTCGGCAAGCCGTTTGATAGCCAGTTCGAGGTTGCCGCCCAACTTTTCAGACAAGGCGAAAAGTTCCATCTTTTCCGTTTCTTCCGTTGTGAACGTGTAATATTCTTCCAAACTCACTTCTGTGGCATATACGGCGGATTGTGTACCACCCAAGCCTATCCAAACTTCCTTATATTTCCGGTTGGGATGGTTGGCAAGGTTGATGGAAAGCACCTGTGAACGTTCCTTGTCGGTCAGTCCCAAAAGGTTCTGTATGCTATCGAATTTATTCAGGTATTTCCGTTGGTCGAGCAGTATCTTACAATCGGAATTGTTTATAATACTCTCTTTTACAATGGGTGAGGAAATAATATCTTCGACCTCTTGGGTAACAACAATCGCTTCGCCGAAATACTTTCTAACCGTTTTGTAAAGGTATTTTATGTAATCCGCCATATTCGCCGATGCAATCGCTTTCCACGCTTCTTCTATCAATATTAATTTCCTGATACCCTTTAGTTTACGCATTTTGGAAATAAATACTTCCATGATGATAATCGTAGTAATCGGGAACAGGATTTTGTGGTCTTTGATATTATCCAACTCAAAGACAATGAAGCGTTTATGTAGTAAATCAAGCTCTTTGTCGGAGTTCAACAGGTAATCGTATTCGCCGCCTTTATAGTAAGGCTCTAATACATTCAGGAAGTTATCTATATCAAAATCCTTTTCCCGGACGTTCTTTTCTTGCAGGTGCGCCCGGTAGTCATTCCTCACATACTCGTAGAACGTATTGAAGCAGGGAGTAACGGAACAGTCTTTGGTAATCAGTCCGATATAGGAACTAACAGCGTTCGACAAAGCCACTTCTTCCGCCCGTGTAGGTGCTTCATCGTCCCTTTTCCACAGGGTCAGGATAAGCGTTTTGATACTCTCTTTCTTCTCAATGTCAAATACCCCATCTTCCACATAGAAAGGATTGAACGCTATCGGGTTTTCTGTGGTATAGGTAAAGTAAATCCCATCTTCCCCGTGCGTTTTCCTATTTATCATTTCACACAAACCTAAGTAACTGTTTCCGGTATCGACCAACAGCACGTGTGCATTTTGTTCATAATACTGGCGTACCATGTGATTGGTAAAGAATGACTTGCCGCTACCACTCGGCCCAAGTATGAACTTGTTACGATTGGTAATAATACCCCGCTTCATGGGTAAATCTGAAATATCAATGTGCAACGGCTTTCCTGTGACCCTATCCACCATCTTGATACCAAAGGGAGAAAGCGAACTTTTGTAGTTCGTTTCTTCGGTGAACAGGCAAAGAGCCTGTTCGATGAATGTATAGAAACTTTCTTCCGCCGGAAAGTCCGCCTGATTACCGGGTATGCCCGCCCAAAACAGGGTCGGCGTGTCGGTGGTGTTATGGCGTGGCTTGCATTCCATAAGTGCGAGCTGTGACCCCACATCATTTTTAATATGTTTGAGTTCTTCCCGGTCGTCACTCCAAGCCATGATATTGCAATGGCATCGCACGGAAATAAGCCCCTGTGAATGTGCTTCGTTCAAATATTCCTCTATCCAAGCCTTGTTTATCTGATTGGCACGGCTGTATTTGGAAAGGGAGTGCATATTGCGAGCCATCTTTTCAAACTGTTTCAAGTTCTCCGTATGGTCGTCAATGAAGATATACTGGTTATAAATATGGTTACAGGAGAGCAGCACACCCACCGGGGAAGCAAATGACAAACGGCAATCGCTCCGGTCAGTGGATAGCTTTTCATAACGGGTATCTGTGCCTACTTTTCCCGGCATATCTTCCGCATCCGAAAGGGTATGCAGGCAAAGAATATCATCGCCAATCTTCATTTCGTCAGCACCCAGTGAAATATCTTTCAGTGTGGTGGTGTCGGTCTGTGAGAGTGAAAAGTATTTTTCCACGATACCCGCCGTTTCCTTTGTCCCGGTTATCTCGTCCGAAGTCAGACGGGTAAGGGTAATGAAACCGCTATCGTTCATAATACTTTCAAACTGTCCCACCGCTTCGAGGAACTTTGTAACCGTTTCCCTGTCCCTAATCTCTTTGGGTACAAGGAAACCCCGGCAAAGAGTGGAAAAATTGCTCTGCATCCGGCTGCGTTCCTTTGTCGTTTTCGTCAGGAACAAATAGCAGGTATGGTTCAAGAACGGTCGTTCATTGAAATGGCGTTCAAAGGAACGGGAAAGGAAACTCAAATCATCCTTTTGGATGTCAGGTGCATAGTTCTCTTTGATGAACCAGTCCTGTTTGTGTACGATGCTATAATCGGGCAGCACCTTTACCGCCTTGTTCCAAGCGGAATGTATTGCTTCGTATTCGGCTGCCGTGACGGTGAACAATTCGGGCAGTTCCACCCGGAATGCCACCGTTATGTCGGCATCTTTGGAAACGATGCACCCGTTTTCCACCGTGAACAGTGGAAACTTGTTTTCCAGCGTAGTAGCTTTTAATATATTTCTCATTTCGATGCTTGTTTTAAATGGAATAATCGGGATATGGCTTTTCGGTTGATGATATGGAAAGGGTGGCTTTTGCGTGCGGACAATTTCATTAACCCGTGTGTCCCGTACTTTTCGTTTAACCGGAATGTGAGCCATACAAGCAGCGTTGCCGAAGTAACGCCGAAGATGATGCACACCCACTGGTTAATGCCTACCATGTACATGATGATGAAAAGCACGAACAGGGCTAACAGCCCGCCCGCAAAAATGAAAAGATACTGGCTTTTCAACCCCCGAAACTCAACTGGCTTGCCTATCCCCCTGTTAATCGGATAGTCTGCCATGCTCTTTTCTTTTTATAGGAAGAACGAGCGTAGGATGGTGGCAGCCACAATCAGGAAGATGCACGCACCGAACCATGAAGCCGCAGTTTTTGAGGTGTCAGGGTCACCACTTGAAAATTTGCCATATACTTTGACCCCGCCAATCAACCCTACCACCGCACCGATGGCGTATATTAACTTTGTTGCCGGGTCGAAATAGGACGTTACCATGTTGGTAGCTTCTGTAATACCCGCCATGCCGTTACCCTGTGCAAAAGCGGAGGATGCAGCCAAAAGCACGACTGCCGAAAAGAGAACTTTCTTTTTCATTATAAATACATTGATTTTTAAATTGCCGGACGGTTGGATAGTCCGCCCGGCGGAGTGATTAATAATTGAATTTTTGTGGTTGCGGGGAGTGTTCCCCGTTTTCGGAAAGGTCTGTTTAACCGTAATCTCTTTGTTTCATCATCTTATTATTTAAAGTTTATCATTAAAGAAAATCGTTCATGTCAAAATCTGCCATTTCATCATTTCCGGCAGCCGGGACAATGGCGGGCATGGGTATCTCATGCTTTTGTAAAAGTTCCGCCACCCGTGACCTGCCCCCGTTAATCTGCTCCACCAGCGAATGAAACAGGTTTGTTTCCGTCCGGCAGATGGTTTGTACCGCTTGCCGTTCTTCCGTTTCGGACGCTTGTTTTCTCTGAATGACCTGTACCATTTGCCCCAGTTCCCCCAGCGTGACACCTTGCGCCATTTCCGGTTCACCGTCACCCATGTAACAGGCGATTTCTTCCGCTTCGATTTCATCCGGCGAAACATCCGTTTCTTCCGCATCTTCCGTTTCAAACTCCATCTCAAACTCGGTTTCAATCGCTTGCGGCATATCAACATTTACATCTTCCGATTGCTTGTTATCAAGCGTTTCGTTCACCGCTTCCTCACTTTGCGGAACAAATATAGAAGCATTATCGCCCCCTTTTGAAAGGTGTCCTAAGATGTCCCCGTTTGTCCTCATTTGTCCCATCCGGTAACGGCTTGCACCTACGAGGCAATCACCATTTCCGGCTTTCACGGTCGGTTTGCTTTCCGGTTGTTCCGGCTGCTTTTTCCTACCCGTAAACCATGTTCCCAAACTATCCCGGTATCGCCATAAGAGAACGGCGTAATACAGGAGCGTTCCGATAATAAACCATTTCAACATATCAGAACGGCTTTTCAAATTTGCTTTCGTACAGTTCGTTTATCTCGTCCTGAAACTGGTCGAAATGCCGGAGCAGGATATTTTCTACATAGCTGCTGACGGTCGCTTTACGTCCGCCGATAATGGTTACTATCTTCATCAGCTTTTCGTGGGTAGTACGGCTGACGTATAACGGTTGGCGGTCGGTCAAGTCCACCCGCATGAAGTAGGTTTTCCGGTAATCGCCCGGAGCGTTCTTTTTCCGGCGGGCAGGTTCTTTCACCGCCTTTTCTTCCTTTGATTCTGCCTTGATTTCCGGTTTATCTACCGTTTCCACTGAACCCGCTTTATCATCCGGTTTATCCGGCGTTTCTATTTCCGTTTTCACCGTTATTGTTGGCGTTTCCTGTTTCTTCACGGGCAAACCCTGTGAAATAATCTCTTTCATAAAATCCTCGTCAATTTGCGGTTTCCCGCCGTTTTGCTTTGCCATATCGTTACAGTTTTATAAGGTATGCGATTTCGGTTATCAGTTCTTCCATGTTGCTGCCCTTTACCAACCGTTTGTCCGCCGGGAACAGCGTGGAACGGAACACGGTTTTACGTTGTGTGTCCAGTTCCTTTTTAAACCTTTTGGTGTCCGGGATAAATACTTTCATAAGGGGTAGTTCCAGTTCCCCGATGGTCTGTTCATACAGGGTGTACAGGTCTGTTTTTTCCCGCCCATCTACCATGTTCCAAAACAAGTGCAGCCCTTTCAGTCGGCACGCTTCATTCTTTACCAGCAGTTTATGTATAGCTACCGCAAAGGAAAGGCTACTTTCCAATACCACCCGGTCGGCGGCTATGGGAGTGAAAATATAATCCACCCCTGAAAGGGAGTTGATAACGCCCTCACTGTTCACCGTTCCGGGCAGGTCGAAAAAGACCACATCGTAAACCATCCCAGCAGACGCAAGGTATTCATCCGCCGTTTTTATCGCTTCGTCCGGTGAACTGCAAAGCACCGGGTACGCTTTCTTTCCCAGTGTTTTGAACTGGTGAAAGGCAAGCTGTTTGTAATACTCATCCCCGTTCACCTGTTCGGCATCCCGTTTGCGCATGGCGGAAATGGAATGTTGCGGGTAGTCGCAATCCACGACCGCCACGTTATACCCTTTGAGGTAATACAGGTAACTTGCCACCAAGACGGTGAACGTTGTTTTGCCGACCCCGCCCTTTTGGGTGGAGAAAGCCACATACAAGGTTTCTTTCTTCATTGTAATAATTCTTTTTTGTGATACATCTTTATTTCATTCCATCCGTACAGATTGACGGATGGTTTTCTTTCGTTCCATGTTGAAACTCCGAAAGAGAAAATGACTTCTTTCCTTGTTTCTTGCTACCTTTCTACAAAGACAGCCTGTTTTCTTCCTTGCTTCTTTGTTTTCATTCATTCCACAAAGACAGCTTGCTTTCTTTGCAGACAGTTTGCTTTCCCGATTGAATGACTATTTTCTTTCAATCATTCCATCTGGTTTTCTTTCCTGCTTTCTTGAAAGATTGCAATCTTGAAATCTTGTTTTCAAGTTTTCAAAACCGCTTTCTTTCCGTCCGCTTGCCGATACATATTTCCATCTATCCATATTGCTTTCTATCTTAAATCCGGGACAAATAAACATAGAAAAGTAACCCCTTTTGAAAGGTGTCCTCAAATGTCCCCATTTGTCCTCATTTGTCCTATAACACGCTATTTCACAGCATTTTTAATACCCGTTACTTTGCAACCGAAAGGTATCGGTCAGGCTAACCAAGCCCCCGAAACCGGGAGCGTTCCAATCTCCGCTAACTCCAATCCGTCCGTAGGCGGATTTTTATTTGCACTGGCAAATAGCAAGGTGTGTTCTAAGCTGCTTGAAATTCTTTCAGCAGCTTTGAACGCCTTGCCCGGACGAAGCCGGGACATGGGTCACTCCGAAGTCGTAACCCTTTAAAAAAAGAAGCATGAAACAAAAAAATGAAAATGCGCCCCGTCCGGGTGGCGCAGGACGAAAGCCCAAAGCAGACCCGGCAGTGTTCCGGTACTCTATCAGCTTCAATGCGATAGACCACGCCCGCTTTTTGGCATTGTTCGACCAGTCGGGTATGCGCACCAAAGCGCATTTTATCACCGCCCGCATCTTTGGCGAACCGTTCAAAGTGATTAAAATCGACAAGGCGGCGGTAGAATATTATACCCGGCTGACCGCTTTATATTCCCAGTACAGGGGTATAGCCGTGAATTATAATCAGGTGGTAAAGGCTCTCAATACCAATTTTTCGGAGAAGAAAGCACTCGCTTTTCTCTATAAACTGGAAAAGGCAACGATAGAACTTGCCGACCTGAACCGCCAAATTATTGAACTGACCCGTGAGTTTGAAACAAGATGGTTGCAAAGATAAGCGTAGGCAGTTCCCTGTTCGGTGCGCTATCCTACAACCAAAACAAGGTGGATGAAGAGCAGGGGAAGGTACTTTTAAGCAACCGTATGTTTGAAAGCGAGGACGGAAATTTCAGCATCCGGCGATGTATGGAATGTTTCGATATGCACCTGCCCGCAGACCTGAAAACGGAAAAGCCGATTATCCATATCTCCCTGAACCCGCACCCGGACGATGTGCTTTCTGACAGCCAGCTTGCGGATATTGCCAAAGAATATATGGATAAATTGAGGTACGGCAACCAGCCGTATATGGTTTACAAGCACGAAGATATTGCAAGGCATCATATACATATCGTTTCCATCCGGGTGGATGATACGGGCAAAAAGATAAATGACAAGTTCGAGCATATCCGTAGCAAACAAATCACCCGTGAACTGGAACAGAAGTACGGACTGCATCCGGCAGAGAAGAAACAGGCAGCCGACCGCCCCGAACTTAAAAAGGTGGACTACCGGGCAGGGGACGTAAAGCACCAGTTAGCCAATACGGTGAAAGCCCTTGCCAGCAGCTACCGTTTCCAAAGTTTCACGGAATACAAAGCGTTGCTATCTATATATAATGTACAGGCGGAAGAAGTGAAAGGGGAAGTGAACGGCAGACCCTATAACGGTATTGTCTATTCGGCGACCAATGACAAAGGAGAAAAGCAGGGAAACCCGTTCAAATCTTCCTCTTTGGGTAAGTCGGTAGGTTACGAAGCCATCCAGCAACACATCAAGAAATCCACAAAGGACATTCAGGACAAGAACCTGAAAGAGCGTACCCGCTGGACAGTCGGTGCAGTGATGAAATCCGCCCATAACCGTAAGGAACTGGAACAAGAACTGAAAAAGAAAGGTATAGATGTACTTTTCCGGCAGAACGATACAGGCAGGATATACGGTGTAACATTCATCGACCACGAAAACCGTACCGTCCTGAACGGTTCTCGGTTGGGAAAGGACTTTTCCGCCAATGTGTTCAACGACCTGTTTTCCGGCTCCCGTACTTTGACGGGAAACAGTAAACAGGAAACGCAGGAACACGCACCGGAATTTAATCCGACCGGACACCTTGAAAATACAGGTAATACCATTGCCGGACTGTTCAGCCTTTTACCCGGTGGGGATGATACGCCACCCGAAAACAGCCAAGTTCCACCACCCAAGAAGAAAAAGAAGAAGAAACAAAGACGTATTTAATAACTGTAAAAATTTCAATTATGCAGAATGAAGATGATTTAAGAGGACTTGCAAAGGTCATGGACTTTATGCGGGCAATCAGTATTTTATTTGTAGTGATAAACATCTATTGGTTTTGTTATCAGTCGTTTAGGGAATGGGGTGTCAATATCGGGGTAGTCGATAAAATCCTGTTGAATTTCCAGCGTACCGCCGGGCTATTCTCCAATATCCTGTACACCAAACTTTTTTCAGTGGTATTTCTTGCGCTTTCCTGTTTGGGAACAAAGGGAGTGAAAGAGGAAAAAATCACA
>ERZ780028.300-NODE-300-length-19354-cov-6.077206_pt1 | contig 19354 bp, 36 predicted proteins | sample MGYA00511859_ERZ780028 | MGnify/ENA primary metagenome ERZ780028 (study PRJEB29588, sample SAMEA2152254) | human gut metagenome | biome: human gut; feature: human-associated habitat; material: faeces | place: Denmark | collected 2008/2010 ...
GGTAATTTCTCTCGTCTCCAAGTTTTCAAACAGATTTCCGCCCGTGCGGACCGGAATGCCGAGATACTCATGCTGGTACGCTCTCTCGTCCGTGGCCTTGAGGTGTTCCGCTTCATCAATAAACTGCTGCCCCAGCCATTCAGGCGGCGCTTGCAGATACGTTGACTTGTGGCACAGGCGGTCAGCGCGTTCCTCCAAACTGTCTTTGTTTGCCCAGTTGTCGCGAGAGATCGGCGGGTTATAGCTCTCAAAGTTCCAAAACACCGAGCCGCCGCGCATGGTCGACTGCAAAATGTTTCGGATTTCTGCACGTCCGGCAAACTGGTCTTTCTCTTCAAAGTGAGTCACGGCGATATAGCCAAACGGGACTTTGATAGACTTAATCTTCATGGGGTCATCAGCTCCGCGAAACATGATCTTCTGCCCCGTCGGCTTATAAATCAGCTCCATCGGGGAAACCTTGGCTTCCCAGTACGCCGCCATACCCAGCTCACCGATTGCCCAGATATACTGCGCATAGACGCTATCGCGGATCGTGTTTGCCACCTTACGCAGCACCAGCGCGTGTGTTCCCGGATTGTTTATCAGCAGCAGGGGGACGAGTACAGACACCGTGGAGGATTTCAGAGAACCGCGCCCACCGCTGAAATCGTAGTGCGTATGACCGTGGCGGAACACATCGTGAGCCACGTCGTAGAACGCAGAGCCGATTTTTTCAGACAGGCGGATGTCAGACATCAATTATCACCTTGACACCTTCTGTGTTGATGTTCTGCTCAACAATATCCTTCTGGTCAAGGTACTGCTTGCCAAGCCAAATGGCCATATTCGCGTTCTTTTCAGCCAATCGCCACTGACTCCGGCGCAGTGAAATTTTCCCCGCTCCGCGCTTTTGCTTAAATACCTCGGAAAAACTGGCATGATAAGTGCGTTTACACCAACTATCCAGTGTTTTATCAGTCACGTCAAACCAGCCGCAGATTTCCTCAAGCGTGCATTGCAGGCCGCAGAGGTTCTCGAACTGCTTCTGATCTATTTCCTTTCTTGGCCTTGCCATACGCGCCCTCCTTTCTCCGCTGGCGTTTGATAAACTTCTCCATGTCCCGCTTCAAGTAGGGACTGGTTGTTTTTTGCATTATGGCCTGTGCTTCCTCAATCGTCATTGATCAACACCGCCTTTTTGCCCGTGAACTTTTCCCAGCGATCAATAATTACATCGGCATACTTTGGGTCAAACTCCATGCAGTATGCGTGTCTTCCGTTCTGCTCTGCCGCCATAATGGTGGTGCCGGAACCAGCAAACAGGTCAAGAACATTTTCTCCCGGCTTGCTGGAACACTGCATCTGATAATCAAACAGTTTGATGGGCTTCATTGTTGGGTGCTCCGCAGACTTAACCGGCTTATCAAAATTGAGCACCGTGGTCTGCTTCCTGTTTTTGAAAAAATAGTGCTTGTGCCCGTCTTTCCATCCGTAAAGGCACGGCTCGTGAGCATCGTCCTCAATTTCGTTTTCACCGTACAGGCAAGGCTCATGTTTCCACTGAAAGTCTTGCCTTCCCATCACAAGCGAATTTTTTACCCAGATCAAGCACTGGCGCACGCGAAGCATCGCATCTTTGCACGCGCCCCTAAAGTTGTACCCCTCGCTATCAGCATGCCAAATATAAAACGGTGCGCCAGGCTTCATAACCATTGCTGCGTTAAAAAATGCATTCGTCAAAAACCGCCTAAATGCCGTGTCTTCCATGTTGTCGTTTTTGATCTTACCGGCGGTGCCCTTATAGTCCACATTGTAAGGCGGATCGGTAAGCAACAAATCCATTTGTGCCCCCCCCGCAAGCTTTTGTACGTCTGTCAAATACGTGCTGTCTCCGCACATAAGGCGATGGTCTCCGAGCTGGTACACATCGCCCAGTTTGCTCTTCGGCTCTGCCGGTAAAACGGGATCGTAGTTGTCCTCTACCACTGACGTGTCGAGTTCATCCCGCAGACCCCAATCAAAGTCAAAAGCAGACAAGTCAAGCCCCGGCAGCTCATCAGCCAGCAGGTCAAAGTCCCAATCGCTCTCGTTGCTCTTGTTATCCACCAGCCGCAGGGCGTTCACCTGTTCCGGCGTGAGATCGTCCACGCAGACACACGGTACTTCTTCCATACCTAGCTTCTGCGCTGCCAGAGCGCGGCAATGCCCGATTACGATAACGCCGTCGCGGTCAATTACAATCGGCTGCACGAACCCGTACTGTTTAATGCTTTCGGCCACATTGTTGATTTGCCGTCTATCGTGCTTCTTGGCATTTGCAGCATACGGAATAATATCCGACAGCCGCTTGTTTTTTACTTCCATGTGGCCTCCTTTGTCTGACGCACCGGCCTCCCACCACTGGCCTTTGTCATTGGCACGTCTGTACCCGGCTTTCGCCTCACCTAATATGTTCCCGCCGTGAGCTATGTGCCCCGCAAGCATACATAGCATCCACCACGGCGAAATCCTTTGCAGTAAGCAGACTATTTGAGACGCATCCCATACAGCGGTCTGCCAGCGCAATCACACCGCGCTGCGCCTTTTCATCAGCCGCACACTGTTTTTGCGGATTAACTGTCCGCCGCTGTGGCCACAGCTTGTGTGCACTTAACTTCTCGCGCTTCCTCGCCCGGTTGTGTGACTGGTACGGCATTGCAGTCCTGCCCTGCTTTAGCGCTTCAGGGAAAGTCCCCGTCACTCGCTGTGGTCTCCCCTTACGGGGCACCTATGCCGCGTACGGGGCATAAGCCCCGATAAAGTCCCTTCCGGGCGAAAACGATTCAACGTTTTCATCCTTTTTGAAGTTAAGCCGCCTTTTACGCCGGACGGGCGGCACGTCTATTGGCAACCGTGTTATTTTTAGCCGCTCAATACACGGATAAAGCTGCAATGGTGCGTTTTCTTTCAGTTCTCACCTATCCGCCTTGAGGAATACGCACAAAACCCTTCGGAACTCCACGGTAAACGCATGGCGGAGCGCCTACCGCTTCAATGTTCTGGCACACTTTCGGGCGGGACGCTATGCCACTTGCCCACGGTAGTACCGCACCGCTTTTTTCGTCGCGGATTCTGTCTCTACAGGCTCCGTATTGCCCAGCCGTTTTCTATGTGTCGGCACACTGTGGCCGGATGGGAGGCGCGACCTCCCGCCCCTGATCGTGGGGTAGCTCGCGCAGTCCGGCGTATACCCGTCATATACCGCTGGCGGGTAAGCGGTGAAAGGAAAAGAGGCCCCTAATGGGCTATGGCGGCATTGGCCGGACTTGAACCAACAACCCTTCGGTTAACAGCCGAATGCTCTACCATTGAGCTACAATGCCGTGTGTGCCCGCCGCCGTGCAACGACGGGCCACAAAAAGGAGGGAGAATGAAAAATGAATGCAGTTAAAACAAACAAACGGAGGTGTTGTAAGGCTGCACGTCCTCATAACTATTGTACCACACTTTTTGCAATGTTTATAGTGCAAAAACGCGGATTTTCTAAAGTAGTTATTCTAATTAAACACTTTTGCTGCATTTCAGTTCATAGATTTCATTTTCCAGTTCATCCACAAGCTTATCCCTCGCCTGATAGCGCCCCCAAAGCGCCAATATGGTTTGTTTCGCCTCATCCAGCGCCTTGATTTGGCGGTCGATGTCAGCTTGGTTCACGCCGTATCAACTCCTTTCCGCATTGTGGGCAGTAATTGCTTTTGCTGCCCGTCACAAGGCCACAGTAGGGGCACTCGATCCGTATCGCCCATTTGGGCCAATCTTTTCCCTCTGTGGACTTGTCGCGTATAATCCATTTATCCATTACACATTTGGCTCTTTGCGCTCTCCGTAGCTACAAAAGTCTGTGGGGTTTCTGCGCGGCGTCAAGCTTCCGCACACCACGTAGCGGCTAAAGCAAAAACCATCGTCCCTCGTTCCTTTTTCCCAAAAAATGCAGTCCTTGCACAAAACTACGGCAGGCGAGACTTTCATTATCGCAGTCAACCCATCAACATCTACGTTGCGGTTGCTTGCAACAATAGCGTCAATTGCGTCTTGCTTCTTGATATATTCAATCTTTTTCATTTACACTTCCTCAAAATACTTTACATCTCCGATACTGCAAACGTAAATCTGCCCCTCGTGGTATTCGCTGTGTCCGGCGATCTGGGGATTATAAAACACCGTCGCATTGCCGATGTCGGTAAATGTCTCACCGTACACAAACACCTCGCAAAAGGCGTTTCGCGCCGCGTCAGACACCCAGCTTGCCGGGGTGGTATACTGATACTCCCTGCATACGTCCTCCGGCGTGTAGCGGTTCCTGTGGCGATTGCAAGCGTTAAGCAGGGCTTGTACAATGCCACGGCATTGGTCGGCATCGTTCCCCGCTTCTGCGGTGACGATCTGGAGAACTCGCGTCACGTCGTAGCCGAATGTCTCAAACTCCCGGTCTGTGCCGATGGCGGCAATCACCGCCTCCGCGCTTTTCTCCGCTTCGTCCGGGTCTTCGTATGCTTCTTCGTGCGGGCCACCCTCGATCACCAGAATCGTGCGCTCCTCGCGCTCCGGCTCCTTTGCAGAAAAGCCGGTCAGCACCACCAGCGCCGCCGCCAGTATCAGCAGCACCCACGCAGCGGCAATAATACGGTCATTTGTCGTTGGTTTCATTTGTTTTATGACGCTATTCCTCCTTTCTCTCACCGTGGGAACAGAAGTCGTCATGATTGCTGTACCCCATTCGGCATTTATACATTTTGAAGTATCGGCAGTCCTTGCACTGCACCACCGACACGGCATAACCAGACAATCGGATCAATGCTGTCCCGCACTTATCGCAAAGTTCCTCGTCGTCTCGGATTTTTGCAAACCATCTGCCACAAACTTTACACGCTGGCATCGTCTGCACCTCAGTCCATCTTTGCGCCGCAGTTGGGGCAGTAAGCCTTCTTCCAAAGCAACTCCTTCTTGAAACAATTACAGCAGACGCTACATCTCAAGGCGGCGTTCGGCGTCCTGATAAGCTCGTTCCCACCGCCATCTAGCTCAACCCAGTCCGCTTCTTCTCACCGACCATGCACCACCGACGCCACGTCAGCCGGAAACATATCCGCCAGTGCGCGCTTGGCATCCGTCATGGTAGCCGTGGGCTTTGTCACTTCTATATGGGTCAGCCGCGCAATCGCTACAGACTGGTCAATGTACTTCGCCATCACTCCACCTCCCTAATCTCGTCCTCGCCGAACTCCACGCCGTCATTGATACACTCCAAAACGCTTTCAACAAAAGCCTCATCGGCACAGGCGTTTAGGTATCTGATAACCTCGTTGGCTAATTGCATGATGGTCTGTTTATTGCTCATCCCTTCACCTCCTCAATCCGCCCCGCCAGCCGTTCCAGCTTGTACCGGCGGAAGGTTTCCACCTGCCCCGCGCAGTCGAACAGCATCTTCATCTGGCAAAGCATGATCTCCACGTCGGCAATCTCCTCTGCAATGTGTGTGGCGTTCTCCTGCCCTCTGCCGTTTTTGCAAAGATCCTTTGTCAGCTCGCTCATTTCCTCAATGGCCATCATCACCTGCAGCCCAGCGCCAAAGGCTTCCAGCGCTGCCCGGCAGATTTCGTCACCGTCAGGGCCTTTTTTCTTTGGCGGCGTGTACCCGCAAACCGTGCATGTGCTGGTGTCCGTTTCCGGCTCCCAGCTGCATGGCCCACCGCACACAGGGCATTCCGCCAACGGGCCTTTTAATCCAATCGGATCAGGGTGCCCGGCACCCATTCCGTAGGGCGGGGTGACCTCACCCCGCCGCTGGACATCCGCCAGATTAAACCGCAGCCCCTCATTGGCCTGCCGCAGCGCTTCTATCTCCCGCTGCTGGTTCTCGATCAGGTCAGCGGCGGCCGGAGCCAATACTTTACGACACGGCTCACGGCTTATCTCGTTCATTGGGCAATCTTCTTCGCAGTCTCGCCCCGGTTCTGCACAGCACCGCAGCGCGGTCACAATCTCTTCTCTTGTCATGTCATTTCTCCTCTCACACCGCCACGCAGTCCATCAGCTGCGCCATTGTCGTTATGGTCACGCCGCACCACTCCGGCAGGTTGGCCCGCACCAGAGCGGACGCCACCGGCGGACACACCGCATTGCCGCACCGCGCCACCTGTGCGCTCTTTTTGTATTCGTGGCTCTCATAATCGCGGTCAATGATGTAGTCCGGTGGGAATCCCATAGCGTTGTACAGTTCACGGGGCGACAGCATCCGCAGCCCAATGTCTGCGATGTAGTACAGGCCGCCGCCGATCTCCAGCAGCAACACATCATCATCCGCCAGCGCATAGCCGCAGAATTCATTCAGCAGGGCGCGAATCTCGGGCCAGTGGCCCAGATCGTCACCGCTGCGCATCTTTGCCAGATACGCCTTGCACACGGCGAATGTCCCTCCGCTGCACGCCCGCTCTTTCCCAGCACTGGCCGTCACTGTCTGCAAAGGTTCCGAAAGCGGCGTTCCCACATTGTCGCCCTTGAACTTCACCACATGAGCGGCACATACCGCATTGTGGTCAATGGCCGTCACCGTCGGCAAAGGCTCGCCCACCTTTTCGCCGACCACGCCGCCGTAATACTTGGCAATGTGGGCGTCTCCCACGGGCGCGATATGCCCGCCGCCGGAGTGGTTGCACTCCGCAAGGAACGGCGTCACCAGCATCTGATTCCCTGCGGTTGTCACGGTATGTACCGGCTCCCCGACCGTTCCGCCCACGCTGTTGCTGGTATTCGTCACCGTCACGGGAGCCAGCAGCGGCTTGCACAGATTTTCCTTTCCGGTGCCGACCACCGTAGGCACCGGCGCGTCAATGTCGTGTACACGGGGCAGTTGTCCTTTGCGTTCGCCGTACCCCGTCGGCACGATGAACGGCTTGCCGCTGCGGATGGTGAACTTGTCCACGCCCCGGATGATCCGCCGCATAGTGTTCTTCGCCAGCGGGCGCACCGCTTTCAGGCCGTACCTGTCCATAATTTCCGCCTTTGTGGCGAATACCGACGGGCAGGGCAGGCTCCAGTCGATGATCTCCGCCGCGCTGCGCCACTTGGGCAGCCCGTCCGCGCCGGTCTTGCTGTGGGTGGGCTTCGGCCACACGATGGGTTTCCCGTCGCAGCGGGCAATCATGTAGAATCTCTTGCGGGAGGTTGGCGCACCGTAGTCCGCCGCGATCAGCTCCCGATACTCCACGGTGTACCCCAACTCCTCCAGCTGCCGGATGAACTTCCGGAACGTGGTGCCCGCCAGCTTCTTCACCGGCTTGCCCTTCCGCACCGGCCCCCACGTCTGGAACTCCTCCACGTTTTCAAGGATGATGACGCGGGGCCGCACCTTCGCCGCCCAGCGCAGGGTGATCCACGCAAGGCCGCGAATCTTCCGGTCAACCAGCGCCGCCCCCTTGGCCTTGGAAAAGTGCTTGCAGTCCGGCGAGAACCACGCCAGCCCCACGCTCCGGCCACGGCACACGGCCACGGGGTCAATGTCCCACACGGACGCCTGAAAGTGTTCCGTATACGGGTGGTTTGTCTTGTGCATCAGAATAGCCGCCGGGTCGTGGTTGACGGCCAGCGCCACCAATCGCCCCGTGGCGATCTCGATACCCGTTGACGCCCCGCCGCCACCGGCGAAATTGTCCACGATGATCTCGCCGTCAAATGTCTCTTGTGCTTTCATATGTTCCTCCGTTCTATGGCGCGGCTTTCACCCATTTTCCCGCCCCCTTGCCACCAGCCCGGCCCGGTTCATGGTGTACCTCCGAAACTTGGTCATGCTCTGTTTCCGCCCGCAGCGCTCACACACGCCGCTCTCCCAGCGATCCCGCACCGGGTCACGCCGCTGTTCGCGGGTGGGCTGGATAATATACTCGGGGATCATGTCTATCTGGCAGGCCCAGCAAAGCCTCGCCGTCTTCACTTTCCAGATCCCGTTTTTCATGGTTCCACCTCCGTGACCGTCACGCGTATGTAGGGCTTGTCGTGGAAATAATGCTCAATGCCTTTCACCCACCGGCGGCTGTCGTCGTGGAGCAAAATACCCTTCATGCCGTCCTCGATCAGCTTCGCCATGTAAGCGTGGTTGGAGCAATCCAGCCTGTCATTCCACTGAAAGGTCAGTACTACGGGCCTTTCAAAAGGCCGCGTGCGAATGTGGGCGGCGTTGATAGCGCCTACCGTCAGCGTGTGCCACAGTCTCGCGTCGTCCCGCCGCTTCGACCAGTGCTTTCCCGCATAGATAGCATTCAGCCCATATGCCTTGTTCCACGCCTTCTTTCCGGCGTCGGTGTCCGGATAGCGGATGATGAATGATTCTCTGCTCATGTCCGACCCTCCAACGCCTTTTTCGCCTCGCCCCAGGTGATCCCATGCTCGAAGGCATATCGGGTAATCGGGTTAGGCGTGTGGGGCGGCAGTTTCTCCAGCAGCTCGTCGATCCAGTCCGGCCCGGACTTCTCCGGCTCCGTGATCTCCGGCGTCAGACCTGCCGTCAGGTCCGCCACATCCGGAAAAAAGTTCCCTTTCGGCGACCGGGCATAGGCAATGATCTTCTCCCGCACGCCGCCCTGATAGGGGTACGGCTTCAGCGCCAGCCACCATGCCGCTTTCCGGCTTTCCGAAACGGTTTCCCGTGGCCAGAACAGCCCCAGCGCCGTGAAAACCTGTTCAAATTCTTCTTTCGTCATGTTCTCTCCTTCTCCCGTACTGCCCTCTATACACCCCCCCACAAGAAGAAAAATCTCTCTTGTTGTGGGTGTGTAAGGGGGATATAGGGGGATTTTCGCGCTCGCCGCCGTCGTGCGCTGGCTCGATTCCGGCCAGCCGTCACGGTTCGCGCCCACGATACACCCCGCTGTGTTGTTCCTTTCCTTCCACATTTGCTTCAAAACGGCCAATCTTCTTCGTCCTCGATCTCGGCAAACTCTCCCTCGCCCGGCTCCACGTCCACGGCCTTGCCCGCCGCCTTGTAGCCGCCGGAGGAATCGCCCTCCTTCTTGCTGTCGCCAAAGTACACGTTGTCGGCCACGACCTCTGCATTGCGGCGCTTGTTGCCGTCCTTGTCCGTCCAGTCACGGATCTGCAACCGGCCCTCCACGATGGCCATACGGCCCTTGGTGAAGTACTTGCTGACGAACTCGGCGCTGCTGCGCCATGCCACCACCTCGATGAAGTCCGTCTCCTTGGTGCCGTCGGCGTTCTTATAGTCCCGGTCGACCGCCAGCGCGAACCCGGCCACCGCCGTACCGTTCTGCGTCCGCCGCAGCTCCGGATTACGGGTCAGGCGTCCCATGATGAAAATCTTGTTCAGCATTTCTTATCCTCCAGTCTGTACTCGGCAAAGCTCACGCTCTCGCCGAACCTGTTTTTCTCTGATACCATCCGCTTCCGGATGGCGTGGCCCGCTTTCTTCAGATCCCAGATTCTCGCGCCCAGCCGGTAACAGCCGAACTCCTTGGCCGCGTCCAGCTGTGTAATGGGGCCTACATCCCGCATATACCGCAGGATTCGTTCGCATTGTGTCATAGGGCCTCCTATAAGTAGCTCTTGCCGAACGCCCGGATAAACTCCGCCTCCGTCCAGCCCTGTTCCTGCATGATCTTCACTTGAAACTCCCGGCGCAGGCGGCGCATCACGTCCCCGTCCCGGTGGACGGCGTGTTCTCCGTTCCGGTGGCACGCATTGCCGCACAGGTCTACCACAGCGCCGTATTTCTCGCTTTTCTTCCGGTCAGCGTGGTTCCCGCCAAACACATGGTGCCGCTCCAGCGGGTCGGCGCTGCCGTTTTTGCGGCAGAAATAACACAGTCTCTCACCCATTCATCAATACCTCCGTTCCGTCAGGTACATACTCCGGGCAGTAATGGATGGCGAAAGATGTGACCTCGCCCGCATTCCCCTGATATTTCGTGGTGGGGGTCGCGTCCCAGCCCTTCACAGGCTCCGGGTACTTCTGCGACCAACTGCACCCTCCGGCGTAGTTCCGGCACGTCCAGCATGGTTGTGGATGGCCGGGGCGGCGGTCTGCCTTTCTCCTCGCCTTACAGCCGCAGCTGTATGCGCCTCTCAGATTCCGCGCCAGTACCACCCGCGTCTTGCCGCAGTCGCACACGCAGAGCCATTTCGGCCCATCCGGCCCCGATCCGAGGCAGTGGTCGACCACCAGCATCCCGTGCCGCTCTCCTGTGTGGTCAGTGCGGCGCGAACCTGTTGTGCCGCCCCGGTGCAGTTGCTTTCCCGGCGTGAAGGTCGCTTCCGGCGTCCACCCCCTGTCCAGCCGGTTCCGCAGCGTCTTTTGCGGCAGATTTAGTTCCTTCGCCCATTGCCGCATGGTCAGGGACTTTCCGTGGGCGGTATAGATTTTTGCTGTGCTCATACGCTCACCTCGCCCCACCGGGACACAAGCGCGTCCAGCTCTCTGGGCGTCATAGTTTCGATGCCATTTTGTTTGCAGTCCGCCACCACCAACTCAATGAGCTGTGACATCTGAGCCGTGTCGTAATCGCTGGAAGATAGGTAAGACCGGACATTGTGATAGCCCTTGATGTTGCGGAACGGCCCCATGTCCTCGATCATCCGGCCAATATGGCCGCTGCACCAGACCTTTTCCCATGCGTCAATGCGATCCTCCCGTACCGGCACCACCTCATAGCCGCCGCCGATATCGGGGATATACGCCCGGTAGATGCCCTCCGGCTCGATCTTCAGCTTGTCCGCCAGCCGATTCACCAGCACCCAGAAATAGGCATTGGCGTCCAGACTGCGGCCCTTACGCTTCAACGTCAGGTTGTATTCCTTCCCGGCTTTCAGGCTGTCGCATACGTTCATGGCCGTCTTGTCGCTGCCCACCCGGAAGGCCAGCCACGACCCGTCGCCGTCCCGCAGCCACCGGGCGGCGTCCACCGTCACCTGCTGCATGGCACTTCCTCCTTTCGGGGCCACCGGCCTGTTTTCAGGCACGTGGCCAGATACCGCAGGCGGGGCAGATACTTCTCCTCCACCCACGTCTCATCGTACTCGATGGGCCACAGGCTGATCCTGCCGGGATCGACAGGCAAAAAGAAGTTCTGCTTCTCCGCCTCGCCGACCGGATAGGCCGCGATCCGGCACATCTTCCGCCGCCGCAGGCCCCACCCACTGGCGAACATCTCCACCTGACACTGCATCCAGTAGGCGCGGCTCACCTTGAAGGGAGCCTTGCTGTAGGTCTTGACCTCCGTAACGGTCTGGGCATCGTCCCCGTCGTAGTTCACCCGCAGCCGCAGGGCGTAAACCTTGATCTGGCGGTCGCGGGTCTTTACCCCCATCGCGTCCAGAATCTTGTGTTCATAGGCCGTGCCCGCCTGCATGGCGGCGTTGGTGTAGTGATCCTGCCGGATGCCCAGCTTCACCGCCCACCACTTTCGGAACGTCTCCGTCTCCCACGATCCCATGATGGTGGCCGTGTCCGATGCCCCGAACCACCCGCTCCTGTCCTGATCGTGGATCACAGCTTGCTCACCGCTTTCTCAAGGCCGTCCAGCTTGGCGAAGTAGCCCATCAGCTGGTTCAGCTGCTTGTCGTTGATCCGCAGGGCGGCCAGCAGGTCTTTGTGATCCAGCCCCGCCTTTTCCTTGGCGGTAATGGCCCGCTCCAGCCGCTCCCGGATGGCCCAGATGCTGTGGCGGCTCAGATCGTCCTCGCCGTCGTCCCCGTCGCCGCTCTCGGCCCACAGGTCGAAGCCCAGCCCCGTCCGCAGGCCCACACCCTTCACGAAGGCGCGGGCCTGCGCGTTGGAAATACGCAGCTGGTTCAGCGTGTCCTCATAGACCACCAGCGCCCCGTTCAGCAGCGGCGTGTCCATGTTGAACACCAGCTCGTCAATATGGATCTCCACGCTGACGAACCAGCATTGCGTCTTGTAGCCCTTCCGGGTGGTCACGTCCGCTTGCGGCCATAGATAGGTTTTCGTCTCCGGGCAGACGCGGGGCGTGAACCATACGTCCTTTGCGCCATGCTCGTGCAGCAGCTTCACGCACTTGGCCCAATTCAGATAGGGGATATCCACCACGTTTCCGTTGTCGTCCTTGGCCTTCCGCGTCTCGCAGAAAGGCCGTACATCGACCTTAATCAGTTCTTCAAAGGGTAACAGTGCCATTTTTCTTTGCCTCCTCATAAATTTTCTTCAAATCCGCCCAGCTGTTGCCGTCCAGCACGTCGTCCAGCCAAGCCCCTTCCGTGTCGCCCAACTCCTGAGCGCCTTTTTCAAACAGGTTGATGATGGCGATCCTCCGACAGTCCGGGCAGAGATACCATGTCTGGTAGTGCTCTACAAAACCGCATTCATCCCAGCTGGAATAGCTGTCGCAGATATCGCAGGGATAGACCTCTTCAAAGTCGGTGTCGCCGCAGCAGGGACACACCTTCGCCCCGTGGCCTTTGTCCCAAAAATCGGGATCATACCGGGGTTCCTCGAATTCCCGCCCGGTCGCATTGCATCGGTACATGATTGACTTATCCTTTCAGCGTCTTTTGCTCCGCGAACTTATAGCACATGTGCGCCGCGTAGCTGATGGACTTGATCAGATCCAGCTCCGTGTCGCCGAAGATCTTTGCCCAGGCATACACCATCTCCTCCTCGCCAAAGGAGACGCCCAGCCGAAGCCTGTCCGGATGCACAGATAAGGTCAGATGGTAGGTCGATGCCCCCCCCCTGAACGACAACCGTCTTTTCTTTAGGCAGAAAAGCGTCCTCCGGCAAGCCGAAGGTCTTACACAAAAACGAAAGGACAACCTCATTCATTTCGCCACGGGCGTAGGCGTTACTAAACACGCTGGTCGTGCGTCCGATGGATTCCGCCAGTTCCTTTCGACTCTCCGGACGGGATTCCTCCCATTCGCGCAATGCGTCCGGGTCTATCTTAATCTGTGCCATTTCAAACCTCTTTTCTTGACATCCGCCCCAAAGGGCGGTAAACTGTTCCTGTAAAATCTTTTTCAAGGGTTTTGCCCGCCCCGACGGAGTGCCAGCTCCGCCGGGGCTTTTTTTACTTACATCATCACGACCACACGGCCATCGTCGATCATGTCCTTCAGCGCTTCCTCCAGATATGCCTTGATGGTCTTGCGGGCTGCCAGCTTCCACATGCCGCCGTCCGCCTCCGTGAAGGTAATGCCCCGCTCGTCAATGCGGATCAGGAACAGGCCCTCCGGCTGTTCCACCTCTTGGAAGGTACGGTAAGGCCGCAGCTTCACCAGCGGGCGGATGGTGCTGTTCTGCTGGAGCGAAACGCCCTTCTGTGTGACCACTGTCGTCGCCACGCCAATGTCGTTGTATGTGACTTTCGCGCCGCAAGTGATCTGGCTCAGCAGCGTCAGCGTGTAATCGCGGTCGCCGCCATCCTGAAAGCGGGTCTGCAAGGCCACAGCCGCCTTGTCAAAGGCCATCTTCACCTCGCCGTCCCAGCCGGGAACGTCTTTGGCCTGTGCCTCGTAGTAGAAAATACGTGCCTCCCGCAAGTCCTTCTGCGGATGGCCGAAGCAGGCCACGGTCATGTGATCCTTCACGGACAGATACAGCTTGTCCGCACTGCGATCACCACGGACGCCCTCCGTCCTGACCATCTGCACCAGTGCGTCCAGACTGTTCAGCGCCAGGCAATCCTGATAGACCGCCTCCGGGATGATCTCCTGCGCTTCGCCGTCTTTGTTCACGGCGTAGGTGCAACCATCCTTGTCCAGAATGATCGGCTTTGCCAGTTCCTCGATCTTTTCAATGGCTTCCTTCAACATGATTCTTTCTCCTTTTTATTCAAAATTGACCAGCTTCAAGCGGGCCGGTGCTTCCTGTTCGCTGCCGTCAATGGCAATCTGGCCGGGAATCTGCGGCACCATCTCCACCACCGTATGCTCGTCCACGGCGTACAGCATCGTGGTGGCGGGGTTGGACGGGGCCAGCGTCGTCTTGACCAGACAGTTGACCACGATGTTCTGGCGGGTGTCGTCGGGGCAAAGCTCCAGCGTGATGGTCACTTTGCGCTTTGCCTTGGCGGCTGTGTTGGGGTCGAAGATGTTTTCCATCAGGTGCGGCATCTCATAATCGACGCGCTCCTGAAAGGCGCCCCGGCACATCTGCAAGATAGACCGCTGGGCCTCTTCTCGGTTTTCGATCTGCAAAATAATTCCTCCTTTTCAGCGGGCGTTACCCGCAAAATCATCTCTTGTGTCTGTGTTTCATCCGGGCCTTTTTCGCGGAGGCTTTCCGCTTTCCGGCGCTGGCGATCCGCGAGGCCTCGGCGGTCGCTGCCCGAGCGGCATACACCTTATCCCGCGCCGCCCGATACTCGGCGTACCCGTGGGAGCAGTGCAGCATGCAGTCGCCGCTTCTGTCCGGGCAGTCCGGCGTACAGGGGCTTTGCGGTACGCTCATACCGCCACCCCCAGCACCGCCAGCAGTTTGTCCCGCTTGCGGAAGGTCTCCAGCGGCAGCGCCCCGGTCTCCAGCCGTGTGATCGTCGCCTGACTTACGCCCACATCTGCGGCCACGGCGGCCTGTGACCAGCCCAGACGCATGCGGGCCTCTTGCAAAAACCGCTGTCCCTCCGCATACCGGCGCTGATTCTCCCGGTAATATCCGCTGGCATACTTGGCGATCAGCACGGAATTTTCCCTGCGGTACGCGGCAAAATACGGCTTGTTGGCCGCGTAATACGCCTTCTGATAGGCGTTTCTCTTTCCGCTCATCACGGCCGCCCTTCCAGCCGGTCGATCAGGTGCATGAACTTCACGGCCACGGTCAGCGCCCCGATATAGATCATGATGTAGGCGATCATGTTTACACCGTCCTTTCTGCGATCCATTTGTCCAGCAGCGCCCGGAAGATCTGGAACGACCGTCGGCCCTGGTCGTTGACGATGCAGAAGCCAAACTCAAACTTGCCTTGTTCCAGTCCGTTTGCCAGCACCACGTTACCAATCTTGAGGCCGTGGCCGCGCAAATACTCCGCCGTCTGATTCAAACTCAATGTTTCGATCATGTCTCTTGCCTTTCTTTCGCCCCTGTGTTACAATAGGGCAAACACGAGGGATTGTGTTTCCATTTCCTCGCCCTGTTCGGTCTCCCACACCGAACGGGGCGCTTTTTTTAGTAATTGCACAGCTGCTCGCACAGGTCACGGCACGGGCAGTTCTTGCAATCGCATTCCAGCGGGTTCTTGTGTTCGCACAACGCGTCAGGCCGGGCCAGAAACTCCCGCTCAAGCGCCTGATATTCGGGGTTGCTGTACTTCATCATTCATTCTCCTTGTCATTCGTCTTTCTTCAACAGTTCGTCCACCGTGCAGCCGTACAGGTCTGAGATCTCCTTCATACGGCTGCCGCGCGGGAACTGCTGTCCGGTTTCCCACATGTAGACCGCCGCATCGGACACCTTGAGCTTCTCAACCACCTGCCGGACGGTCAGACCGGCGGCCTGTCGAGCACTGCGAAAACTCATTCTTTCACCTCCAAACGACATTCGTAAACGTCAAGAACTAAGTTTTAATTGACATCTGTGGAAAAGTGTGGTACACTTGTTTCACAGATGTCTTTCCATGTCCCCCCTCAGAATGGTGAAACGCGCGCCAGAAAGGGGGTGAATCCATGGCAAAGAATTCTGTGAGGACAAGCAAGCCCGTTGCTTCTAAGGCTTCCAAGGCTCTGAGCAGCGGCAAGACCAGCAAGACCACCAAGTCTTTGGCTGCGTCTGTGTTGTCCAACCGCCGGGCTAAGTGACCGGTGTACCGCTCCGGTGTTCGCGCATCGGGGCGGTAGTTTTTCTTGCCGAAGTCAACTAAAACTAAGTTTTTCTTGACAACTTAGCGAAACCCGTATATCATAGGAAGTGCCAACAAACCTATAATTTTTATGTAGTCCGCTAAGTGCAGGGGGGCTTGGTTTTGTATTGCCCTCTGCAAGTTTAAGTATACCTAAGTATTTCCTAAATGTCAACAAAAACTTAGAGTTGTTAAGGGTTAAATATTGCTAAATTTTAATGGTACTTTTTATGCAAATTGATACTTCATCCGTTTTGCGGCGAATTGAAATTCGTCTGGCAGAAATAGAGATGCCGAAACAAGTCTTTTATGAAAAAAGCGGGATTTCTTCCGGTTCTTATTCACAATGGAACACGGGAATGCATAGTCCCAGCCTTAAAAAGCTGCAAAAAGCGGCTTTAGTGCTTGGCGTTCCCGTGGAATACCTTCTTTACGGCGATGCCCCCGCAGCTTCGGAGGGCGCAAAAAAAGCGCTCACCAAAACCGGTGAGCGCGAAAATAATAATCCTGTTACACAAGAAATTTTTGAGTTTGTTCGTTCTGCTTCTGTCGAAGAATTGGCAGAAGTGGTAAGATACATTCAATTTTTGAAAACAAAAAGGGTGGCAAAATGAAACTGAATCCGGATTGCATTAGAGATTTGCTGTTATTCTGCGAAAAAAACACATATATCAATACCGATGAAAGCAACGGTTTGATTGCCGCGTCTTATCATGTGCTTTACGTCGAATCCATGTGCAAATGTTCTCCGTTGGACAAGTACAATTCCGGCGAATTGATCTACCACATCATTCAGCTTTCAGAAAGCGGGTATATTGCCACAGATTTTAACTTTGACCCGCAGACAAATTTTATCCGTGGAAATCTGCCCCGCATTTATTATGTCACGCCAAAGGGCCACGAGTTTATCGCGACAATAAGCTCAAAAGACAGCTGGGCCAAAACGTCTGGCATTTTGAAGGCCGTTAAGGCCGTTTCGCTTTCCATCATTGAGACGGTGGCAAAAGGCGTTACAGAGGGTGTTGTGACGCAATATATGGCAGCTCTTTTGGAATAACGTCATATCCGCCGTTGACTTCCTTGACCTCGATCTCTGCGCCCTTAAATGTGGCATCTTGTAAAACAATTTGATTGCTGCATAGAATCGCCGAAGCAAGGCATTCCGGAACCAGAGTAGCGCGGTCTGCCGAAATCCCAGACTTTTCCAGTGCTTCCATACAGAGATTCACCGCAGAAACGATGTCCGGCTGTGCATACCACGTTGGACAAATGAAAAGTTCACGTTGCATAGTTTCCTCCTTTTATCGCCGCAAGCAATTCCACGCGTTCTTCATGAGACAGAAGAAGTACTGCCTGCATGATTTTTTCCCTGATCTCTTCCAGATTTGCTTGCGAATAATCCTTATGTACCTGCTCTTTCATGTTTCGTTCCTCCGTATAAGAATTTACGCATCAGAACAGGCTTTTGTTTTTTACAACCTTATTATAACGCGTATTTAACTGTTTTTCAATCAACACATGTGATATACTTTAAGTAATCGCATTATTAAGGGAGGCGTTCCCCCCATGTCCCATCATTATAACTGGCCTGTGTAAGCCCTCCGCCGTCTCCGCAACAACGGCGGAGGGCTTTTCCCGACGGGCGCCCACCATGCCCGCCGTGCAAAAACAGGGTAGCAAAAACAACTTGGGTAGGTCAAGCCCGAATCTTGGCTTTCGACAGGGCTCGACGGCCAAGATTCGGGCCGGGCCGACCCAGAAATGGGTCAAAGGGGAAAAAATGGTACAGAAGCTGCAAGAAAAATGCCGAGAGGCGCGAGATCGCCTCGGCTACACCAACCAGGACATTGCCGATGCAACAGGCATCCCCCTGTCCAGCGTCAAGAACTTTTTCGCGGGCACCAGCAAGGCGCCCGGCCTTGTCTACGCCGTATTGATTTGCAAATTCCTGGGCGTCTCTATTGACGAGTGCTTTGGAATCATTACGATCGAGTCTGCCGAAGCGCAGCTGCGGCGGCAGCTGAAAGAGGATCATATGAATAGCGAAAATCAGCGTCTGACCGAGGTCAACGGCCTGCGGAAAGAACTGGACAAAAGCCGCCTGTCGACGATTCTTGTCCTGGCCTTCCTGTGTGCCGTCCTCTCGGTGACGCTGATCTTCTATATCGTGGTGGACTTCCGCATCAAGGATGCGGGTCTCATCCAGGGCGGCCAGGTGGGCGCCGGCGCGTGGGGCATCATCGCCCTGGTGGCCATCGCCTTAGGCGTCATGTCCTCCGCGCTGTTCTCCGCCCTGCGATACGGTAAATTTATTGCACCGAAGGAAAAATAGACATGGAATGTAAGAGCTGCAAAAAAGAAATACCGGACGGCGCGGTGTTTTGCCCCTGGTGCGGCAAGAAACAGGCCACAGCGCCCCACAAGGCGTTGAAGCGTCCCAACGGAGCCGGGACTGTTTATAAGCTCTCAGGCCGCCGCACAAGGCCGTGGGTGGCCGCGAAAAACAAGGTCATCGTCGGATACTACGAGAAGAAAACGGACGCTCTTGCGGCCTTGGAAAAGCTTTCCGGCAAGGACTTGGACGAGCGGTACAACATGACGTTTGCCGAGGTGTTTACCGAGTGGAAAGCGGAGCATTACCGCGAGATTGGTGAAAAGGGCATTGAGACTTACGAACGCGCTTACGTGATCTTTCAACCGCTGCACGATAAGAAATTTCGCAGTCTGCGCACCGCCGACTTTCAAGCGGTGATCGACCAGCACATGAGCAAAAGCCACTCTACCGTCAACAAGTACAAGCAGCTCATTACCCAGATGTCCACATGGGCCGTGCGGGAGGAGATTTGCACCACCAACTTTGCCCGGTTTGTGAAGCTTCCGGAAAACGTCAAAAAAGAAAAGGACGTGTTCACTTCCGCCGAAATCAAAAAGCTGGAAAAGGACGGCAGCGATACCGCCAAGATCATCCTCATGCTCCTTGCCACCGGCATGCGCATCGGCGAGTTGTTCAGCTTACTACTGAAAGATTATCACGGTGACTATGTGATTGGCGGCGAAAAGACGGAAGCGGGCAAAAACCGCATTATCCCCATCCGGCCAGAAGGCCAAGAGTATTTTGCATACTTTGCAAAAAAAGCAAACGGCAGTTTACTAATTTCAGGCCATGATGGGCAAAAAGTCCCCGCCAATTTCCGCAGGCGGGAATATTACCCCTTGCTGGAAAAGCTCAAGATAGAGAAAAAGACCCCCCATGCCACGCGGCACACTTACGCCACCCGCGCAGTCAAGGAAGGTCTTGCCCCTGAATATCTGCAAAAAATTCTTGGCCATGCCAATTATGCCACGACCGCCGACGTTTACACCCACATTGACGCCGAAACGCTGGTTGGTGCGGTTACTAGCGCGTTACTAGCAAAGCAAAAATAGCAGAAAAAGAAAAATCCTCGTAACCCGCATGGTTACGAGGATTTTTTGGTGCCCCGTCGGGGATTCGAACCCCGGACACCCTGCTTAAAAGGCATAGCCAGCAATCAAA
>ERZ780028.350-NODE-350-length-17730-cov-2.345290_pt1 | contig 17730 bp, 18 predicted proteins | sample MGYA00511859_ERZ780028 | MGnify/ENA primary metagenome ERZ780028 (study PRJEB29588, sample SAMEA2152254) | human gut metagenome | biome: human gut; feature: human-associated habitat; material: faeces | place: Denmark | collected 2008/2010 ...
ACCCAATAGAAAAAACCCCGCCTCCCCAGCCAATGCCCTCGCTATTGCCGCTCTCTGGCACTCGCCACCGCTCACCTGTCCTGGATATTTATTAACATATTCCGCTGAAAGTCCAACACTTATAAACAATTCCGACACAAGATTATCACTCTTATTATTTCTTAATGCTTCGGCAACACTTTTTCCTAATGTATATTCAGGATCAAATGAAGCCACAGGTGACTGATAAATCATCTGCATATTCTTATAAATATCCCTCATTTTACGGGCATTGAATCTACTTATATCTTCACCTTTAAAGATTACTGAACCACTGTATAACTTAACTGTATTCGTTATAATTCCAGCAAGCGTGCTTTTTCCGCAACCGCTTTCCCCAACAAGTCCTACACAGTCGCCATCTTCTATAACCAGCTTGTCTATATCTACTGCCATTTTCACATCATACGCCTTTTTAATATTATTAAGCTCTAATATTGTACTCATCAGCACACTCCCGTCTTAACACTGGAACAGCCGATATAAGCTGTTTCGTATATTCTTGCTTTGGATAATTCATAATTATCTCTGTATCTTCGTATTCTACAATCCTGCCAGATTTCATAACAATTATTTTATCAGCAAGCTCCCTAACAACATTTATATTGTGCGACACGATAATCATTGAAGTATCTCCACTGCATTTTATGTCTTTAAAGATATCCACAACCTGCCTCTGTGCTATAACATCCAATGCACTTGTCGGCTCATCTGCAAGCAGCAAATCAGGCTTCATAAGCATAGCCATCATAATTCCAACTCTCTGGTTCATTCCACCTGATAACTCAAACGGATAACTGTTAAGAACCTTGATAGCATTTTTAATATTCATCTGTTCAAGCATATGAACTGCTTTCTCATCAATTATACGCTTTGCCTTTCTTTTATCTTTTACGGCTTCATTACTGAAAATGCTCTCATAAAGCTGGCTCTTTATTGTTCTTACCGGACACATTGCTCTCTCGGTATTCTGAAATATCATACCTATGTTACTGCCTCTTAAACTTTTCAGACACTTTTCATTACCAGTTATATCCACTCCGTTATATTCTATTACACCACCGTCTATATGCCCCTCCTTAGGAAAAAGTCCTATTATTGCTTTAATAAGTGTACTTTTTCCGCTTCCTGATTCACCTGCAATCCCTAATATCTCACCTTTTTTAAGCTGTAACGTTACATTTTCCAATACTGTGCTGTCAGAATAGCTTACAGATAAACCACTGATATTTAACTGAGTGCTGTTAACACTATCTATGTCCTTTTTATTCAATTTTTCCTTATTGTCTGCCTGTAATATCACTTAAAGTATCTCCTAACATATTAAACACAAGTACAGTAATAAATATTGCCAGACCCGGTGCTATAACAACCCATGGTGCTGTCTGCATAAAGCTCCTGCCTTGACTTACCATAAGTCCCCACTCTGCAAGCGGAGGTTCTGCTCCAAGCCCTAAGAATGACAACCCAGCAATCTCCATCATCATATTTCCACTATCAAGAACCGCTGTTACTATAATCATATCTGCAATATTAGGTATAATATGCTTTATTAATATTCTTATGGTATTAAGTCCTGACATCCTTGCCACCTGTATATATGGCTCATTCTTTATGGCAAGCACCTCTGCCCTTGCTATTCTTGCATACTTGGGCCACGATATTAGTGCAAGTGCAATAACAGCACTTACTAACCCTCCTGACATTACGCTTGCAACCGCAATTGCAAATACCAGCCCCGGAAATGCAAGAAATATATCTGACAGCCTCATTATAATGCTGTCTATAATTCCACCGTAATAACCACTTATTATTCCGGCAATACAGCCTGTTAACGTTATAATCACAACAAGTGCAAATGATGATGACAACGATATTCCTGCTCCTTTAATGACGCGTGATAACATATCACGCCCATACTGGTCAGTTCCTAACAGATGATGACTATCTGGCGGCATAAGTGCGGCTGACAAATCCTGCTCATAAGGATCATATGGAACAATCACATCTGCCAATACCGCTATAAGCACTATTAATAATGCAAATATAAGCCATATAATTAAGCTTGTATTGCTTTTATTAATTTTCCCTCTGAATATCAACCGCTGTCTGTTATTATTGACATTTTCTGTTCTTTTCTTAATCTTCATAACAATCTCCCAGACGTATCCTTGGATTGAGATAATGGTATACTATATCTGTTATAAGATTAATAACTACATATATAATTGCCATCCATATCACATATGCCTGTATAACCGGATAATCTCTCATCGTAATTGCATCTATCGCCATTTTCCCTACTCCGTCCCACATAAATATGCTCTCAACAATAGCTGTTCCACCAAGCAGTGAACCTATTGATAATGCGAGCAGTGTTATGATTGTGAGCAGGCTTGATTTAAGTACACTTCCTGTAATTATCTTTAATCTGCCAACACCTCTTGCTATAGCACCCTGCACATAATCCTTCTGTAATTCATTAATCACAGCCGTCCTTATCTGTCTTATATATCTTGACGACATTGCTATTGCGAGGGTAACTGCTGGCAGTATCACGCTTTTTATTCCTGCATTCATTCCCATAACCGGCAGTAAATTAAGCTTCAGTGCAAATATGTATATAAGCATTATGGCGGCAAAAAAATTAGGCATTGAATTGCCTAAGAAACTTAATAACCGGATAATATAATCGATACACCGGTTCTTATTAACTGCCGCAATAATTCCAAGTGGCAATGATATTATAAGTGTCAATAATATTGAAACCACACATAAATATATAGTCGCTGGAAGCTTTGATATAAATGTTGCAAACACGGGCTTTCCTGATATATAGGAATTACCCATATTGCCTGTAATAACGCCCTTAAGCCACACAACATATCTGACAATGACAGGCTGGTCAAGCCCCAGTTCTTCTCTTAATTCATTCTTCTGTTCTTCTGATATAGCAGTTCCCCTGTTAGCCTCTAACATATCTATTGCATCTGTATTGCTTACATTTACAAGCAGAAAAGACAGCAGTGTAATGCCTATAATAATAGGAATAAGCTGTACCAGACGCTTTATTATAAACTTCTTCATAAATACCTTTTCTAATAGTCTTATATTGTCTGATTAGTATAACAATAAAAATGGAATGGCACAATTATTTTTCAATCGTGTCATTCCATTCTGTTATACCTATATTAATTAAAGCCACTTAAATAATCACGCTGTATATATTACAGCTTCACTATCAGATATTTATTTCTTTAATTCCTCCCTTACAAATGCTAAGAATTGCTCGCCAATCCTACTTACTGCTTCGTCACATTTTTTGATATATCCAAATAACACTTTCCTTGTGTCATCATATAATGGAATACCATCAAAATTAGGCTGTTTGCTGAAATGGCTGCTGCTTATATTACACAGCTTGGAATATTTCAGCATATAATTCATAACATAATCACTATTAGTAATAACAGCAACGTGTTTGTTAAATTCCTCATCATCTTTTCTTATATTATCCCAATAATGATTAAGTGCAAACTCATCTTCGTAGCACTGAACAAGCATTTTATCTTTAAGATAACTCTCAACATCTTTATCCTTAGGTGCTTCATTATTGCCATAATATAAATAAGCCTCATTATCTTTAAGCTTAACAAATTGAAGATTATGCTTTTTAAGCTTATACTCAATCTGCTGCAGCTGGTTATCCATAAAGAATATAAAACCTAATTCATCAAGCCCCGTTCCAACACGCTTAATAACGCTGTTGACACTTCCCTCCATTATATTATATCTGACATTCTCATCAGAATATTTGATGTAATAATCTGTAAAGCACCGTGCCACCCACGAACTGGGATTGCTTGATATGCTGAATTCTTCCCTGTCATCAATCTTATAAATCTGCGCAAGCTGGCGTTCCTGCTCTAATATCTTTCCAGCATATTCATACGCCTGCCTGCCACGCCTTGTAAGCTTAATGCCCCTGTTATCCCTTTCAAATACTTCAAAGCCAAGCTTCTCCTCAAGACTTCTTATAACCTTACTGACATTGGGCTGTGTTGTATACAATACTTCTGCCGCTCTACTGAAAGACGAAAGATCTGCACACACGACAAAATATTGTAATTCCTTTACCTCAAGCATATTAATCACCGCTGTATTCTTTAACTATCTTGTCCACATCAATATTTCCAGCAAGAAAATCTACCCAGAACTGCTTATCACTGGAAAATTTCAGGTTAGCATCCTTCTCAAATCTGTCTAAGAAATCTAATACCTTCTTATAATCACTGCTGTTATTATACGGAATATCCCAAAGTTCTGTCTTATTGCCGTCTTTATCAAATGAAGCACAGGAAATGCCCTGCTCTGAAAATACTGTTATATACCACGTTACATTTTCATCATCATCACTTGTGCTTGCAGTTTCCCTTGTACTCTCTGTACCAGATATTCCCGCACTTGTATTACCTGTAAGAAGTGCTTCCTGTGTCTTAGACATATTCACAGCCTTAGTTTCTTCAGGGTCACTTGGAAAAAGTCCATCTGTAAGCTCATAATCAGCCTTATCAGATGTATCATCACCTGCTACTGTCTGTGACACAAAACCATATGCCGCTGTCCTAAGTGCCGCACTTGCCGCCGCATTAGCCCTCATATCTGACCTTGCACCAGCCACCGCTCTATCTGCTGCCTTATCCTGCATCTCCTTAAGCCTCTTTAAGTTCTCCTTGAAATCATCAACATAGTCGTCTATTCCGTCAAGCATTTTATCCCACTGCTTATCAGACATACTGCGCCAGTCATTCTCATCAGCATTTTCATTAGCAAGTATCTTCTGATTGTAATAATCAGTATAGCTTTCTCTGAATGTCTGTGTACTAATATCCATTTTTCTCCTTTCTGCCGCTGTTCAGTCAGTCACAGCCGCTCCACTTTCCTGTACGGTCCAAGTGGTAAGTAAAATAAATCTGCATAAAAAAACACACTTATCCAACAGCAATCAATCCATTGAATAAATGTGCTCTCCGTAGCTTAATGTATATCGGCATATGTATACATTTTCTTAATAAAACTGTACATTTTTTTCAATGAGCTTATCGCCCTCATATCTTAACTTTATTGTAAAAAATCTCTGTTCATCACTAAGCAGAAGCTTTAAAAATACGGCATCACCCTCCCACGTTGGAAGCTCTAATATTTTGTCTTTACTAACCCAGCAAAGGTCACCTTCATCACATATGATTACCTCACCGTCATAGTCATTCGCGGTAAACAGACACATAAGCTCAGGCTCACATTCATCACTTATAAATGTTATAAGCCCCCTGAAACGATATGCCGTAAGTGTAAGTCCTGTCTCTTCCTTCACTTCCCTTAAAAGACATTCCTCTGGTGTCTCACAACCCTCTGCATGGCCTCCAACACCAATCCACTTACCCTTATTGATATCCTTCTCTTTCTTGGTTCTATGTAACATCAGATAGTTGTTATCTTTCTCAATATAACACAAAGTTGTCATCTTCATAGTTAATCTCCATATCTTGCATTATAAATATGTCTGTATTTTAAAATAGATATCTCGTCCACAATATAAAGTTCTTGATAAGCTTCATTCTCTTTTCCCTGTATGGCGTAAGCTCCACAGGTTCTACATCATATGGATTGTCGTAACTTCCATCTGCATCAGCCTTTCTTGCTATATGCTCATATGACTCCATAGCTTCATTTAACTGGCTGTTAATCTCCCTGCTGTCAATTACAAGCATAAGCTCCGTATCCAGATAGACACTTCGCATATCCACATTAAATGAGCCAATGACCGATATATTATCATCTATAAGTATCGACTTTCCATGATAAGAATATCCGCCCTCGTACTCCCATACCTCAAGCCCGGTATTAAGTATTTTATCTTTATTAACATAATAATCTGCCGAGCCAAATGGATTACCATTATTACCAATAGAATTAGTCATCAAAGATACATTTTCTACCTTATCACATATCTCAGTAAGTCCTTCATACATATAATCATTACATATTATATAAGGTGTATGTATCTTCACCTTAGAATCTGCCGATTTCATAAGCCTTACAAGCTGATACCACACAACCGGCTTCTTTACCTTGTAATCTATCGGATTGCTAAGAAGTGCTATGCTGTTGACCTCCACTGTCTCACTGGCATAATCTGTATTGTCTACGAACTCCTGATTATCAGCACAATATGCCTCATAACCTGCTAAAAGCTCATCTTTGGCTGTCTTAACCTTGTCCTTTGCAGCTATCTTTTCTTTATAAGAAGTCTTACTGCTTGATAAAAGAGTCTTGCTCTCCTTATAGTTCCACACGCTGTCATAATAGTCTATAAGCTGGTTGACCGAACTGTTCTCATCTGTCTTGGCACAATATACTAACACATCTCGGTCATAATTCTTATGTCCCTCATTATCTCCAAGGAAATAATTAAATGTATTACGTCCACCAAGAATATAATTCTGCCTGTCTATAACTATATATTTGTCGTGCAGTCTTCCCATTGACTTATAAGACTTTAACGGATTGACCTTGTTATATATCTTAACTGTTGCCTCTGGCATAGCCGCAAGTGCCTCAAAATACGCATTGCCCCTCATTCTAAGAAAACCTGACACTCCATCAACTATAACATTAACCGATACTCCCCTGTCTGCCGCATCAATAAGTGCACCTAATATAAGCTTTCCACTATCATCAGACCTGAAATCAAAGGTCGAAAGTATTATTTCTTCCTTTGCCTGGCTAATCATTCTTATACGTTCTTTTAACGCATCATTATTATCCTCTATTATCTTGGCTCTCTCAGGACTAGTCTGGCGTTTTAAAAGATCCGTGTTATCTAATTCCTGTTTCTCACCATCTGTAAGCTTCGGCTGCTTTTTGTAGCTTACAAGTGCAATCGTAACTATTCCTATTATCACAGCAAGAACAAAACCTATCACAGATAATATTACATACCTGACACGTATTGTATGCTTCTTAACTTTGTCCATAGTCTTTTATACAGCCTGTCTTATTAATTATCACTAATATAATCGAGCAAATATATCTAACACTTTTAATGTATACAACATATCAATATATCCGCATATCTAATATATCCAACATATCTAAATATATTATAATAATGTAATTGTAACAGGCTTCCTTTCTTCTATTATGTGCCAGGCATTTTATATCTGTGTATACATTACTTACTAAATATTTTATTAATCCTGGCTATTTTAATTCTTATTGGTATATAGATACATAACCATATTATAACAAAAATAGCAACAAAAATAATCGTAAATGTGAGTATTTTATCTACCGTAATCCAGCCATTTGAAAGATATATATAACCCTTCGATATTCGGTTGGATTTTGGAGTTGAATGGTATTTTTGATACTTTATAGTGAATTTTATTAATCTTCATAGTTTTAAATACTATATCAAGAAGTATTGTTAATAATAAAATCTTGACATCTCTGCCACGATGTATTATTATCACAATAGTTTGAGTATCAAAACATTGTGATAATGGTTTAATAATTCTTGTATACTCCAACAATATATACATAGAAATGAGGATTGGTTTAATATGGATCTTAGTGCAAATAAATGTAAGCTTCCTGAATTACATATTGGTAATAAAACAGCAAGAATTCCAATTATTCAAGGTGGCATGGGTGTTGGTGTCAGCTTAAGCGGTCTTGCAGGTGCAGTAGCAAAGGAGGGGGGAGTCGGAATTATTTCAACTGCCCAGATTGGTTATGATGATGATGCATTTGAATATGATCAGGCCGGCTGCAATTTAGCAGCAATAAAGAAACATATCCGTAAAGCTAAAGAAATTGCCGGTGGTAATGGACTTGTTGGCGTAAATATTATGGTTGCACTTAAACATTATAAAGAACATGTAAAAGCAGCTGTTGCAGCAGGTGCCGATATAATTATCAGCGGTGCTGGTCTTCCGATAGATTTACCAGCACTTGTAGACAAAGCCTGTCAGACTAAGATAGCTCCTATCATATCATCAAAAAGAGCTGCACAGCTTATATTAAAAATGTGGTCACATAAGTATGACCGAACCGCTGATTTTATCGTAATAGAAGGACCAAAGGCTGGCGGACACCTCGGATTTTCTAATGAACAGCTGAACAATACAGCTTCACTTGATTTCGATAATGAAATAACTAATATTATAGAATGTAAAAAAGAATATGAAGATAAATACTCAAAAAAAATACCTGTTATTGTTGCAGGTGGAATATTCGATAAACAGGATATTATTCATGCAATTAACCTTGGAGCTGATGGGGTGCAGATAGCAAGCAGATTCGTTGCTACTAAAGAATGTGATGCATCACCTGCTTATAAACAGGCTTATATCAATGCCAGACAAGAAGATGTTCAGATTATCCAAAGTCCTGTCGGAATGCCTGGAAGAGCACTTCGCAATGCATTTATTAAACAACTTGACAATTCAAGAATTCCTATTTCCAAATGCTACAATTGTCTTGAAAAATGTAACCCTGCAAAGGTTCCATATTGTATTACAAAAGCTCTTATAAATGCTGTAAAGGGAGATGTGGATAATGGCTTAATCTTCTGTGGTGACAATGTTGGCCGGATAAATAAAATTACAACTGTACACTCACTTATGAAGGAACTTACAGAATAACTACCTTGCACCACTGCCAGTTAATTGCCAGCAGGATAATCCGGCTGGCAATACTAAATACTGTGCCTTATAGTGCTTCTTAAATTCCAATCATACAAATAAACTATCCCACTGGTAATATTAAATACTGTGCTTTATATCCTGGCTGGCAGTCCAATTGTTCTATACTCTCTTATAAATAATAGGAACATCATATCCGAAGGTTCTCTTTCCATTCACCTCCATGCTTTCTGATACCTCAAGACAAGCTTCTGAAAAACGCTCCCATAATCTAAAGGTCATAACCGGAGTAAACTGGCTTACGCTTCCTCCCTCCCAGCTTCCATTATTTTCCTTATATAATGCTGGCGTAAACTTCTCAGATTTTTTAAGTTCACTATAATCTACACTCTTCATTGAGTTATAAGAAAATGTATTCTTGTCTTCTCCTGCAGGAATTTCATAAGAAGAAAGTATAACTCCAGCGTTACTATCTGTAATCAGAAATAAATGTGGTGACGCATGACGTTTTCCATCTGTTTCATAATAACTTTCCTCTACAACAAATATTCCGTTAAAATCCTCTGGAATATTTTTTATTTTATCATTGCAGACTGTGTTTATATGTTGTGCATACGGAAAGCTTTTACCAGCCTCCTTCATTTCCATAAACTGTTCTTTGTTATCAAATTCTCCAGTCATAAGCTCTACAAACTTTTTAATTTCCATCATAATGTTATGCCTCCATATGATAATATTTTGTTATATTTATAATTGTAATAATATGAACAATGAACGTAAATTCTACCGCTTAGTGATGCCTCAGAGCTGCTCCACATAATTCTAAAACAAAAGCTTAAGTCCCATAGCTATAATCCACATATATGCACAAGTTTTCGGAATCATTAAAAGTCCAACCTTTGGTTTAGTTTTGCTGAATAAGGTTACTGGTATATAGCATCCAAATGAAATAATAATTGCTGCTACCATCCTTGTCAGATGATATCCATAAGCATTTCCTGAAATCAAATATAGAATAATTACTCCTATACCTGTAACTGCAAAGACTGAATTTCTGATAACGGATAATTTCATATTTCCCTCATCTGTACACCAATTATTCTGTGGGAACATACATATTACAATTCTAACAATTGCTGATATCCATATTATAACCTCAATTATTACTGGTATTGTAAACCCTGGAAATGTAAATTTCCAGATATACATCAAAATAATATAAAAAGCTGTCATTGTAATAGAAGATATCTGCAATCCAATTCCTAGCTGTTTCTTTATCTTATCACTACTTCCACATACTGCTCTGATAATTCTTGGCACAAGATGAAATGCATCTCCTCCGCAAAGTGTTAATGTTAATATTCCATAAAGAATAAATAACATATCCCCATTTGAATATATAAAAAATAATATTGCAGCAATAAGATCAAATATAAGATATGCTGCATCAAATATTGCTTCCATAACATCTGGAAGCTGTGGTTTATAATTGTTCTGCTTCATTACTAGTTCTGCTCCCTATACTCTTTTAAATATTTTTCTGCATTATTGCAGATTTTATCAAACACATCTATACACATATGCTTTTCTTCTTCTGTTAAGCCACTTAAAACATCCTTAGCAAACTGTTTCTGTGCGTTTATTCCTGCTTTTACAATTACCTCCGCCTTATCTAATAAAACAATCTCAATATGCTTTTTATTATCCTTACTTTGTATTCGTTCAACAAGACCTTTATTTTCAAGGTTCTTTAGTGATGTTGAAACGTGGGATTTTGTTGATTTTCTAATCTTTACTATGTCTGCTGCTGTATTATGCTGTGGATTATTATGAAGAAACATAAGTATATCATATTCCATCTGCGTTAATTCATACCTGTCGCACACTTCTCCTGAAAGTAATTCATAATAGCTTGTGATTGTTTTATGCTTATCCCAGAAATACATCCTGACCTCCTTTACTATCGTTCTTTTTAGAACGATTATAGACAGATTATTCTGTTATGTCAATCATTTTTTCTTATTCAACTCACAAAATCTTTACTCTATTTTGTGTAATGATTTTTATGTAAGCATTAGTGATAAAATAAGAGCAAGTACTGAAAGGTTTTCGTTGCCTTAGCACTTGCTCTGCTTCTTTATATCAAAGTTATTATATATAGTTGTATGTTGATGATTTGCTGGTCTTTAATTTTTTCATCAATCTTATTGCACTCTTTTCGCAAGCCTGCAATCTTACTTACGCCAGATTCTTCTCACCTTCATTTTGTTTCTTTTCCGCCATTCTCATAACTTCCTTCCATGCCGGTGAGAACAGATAATAACCTATCATTGCAAACATTCCAAAGCTGAAAGAAATTGGGAAGCACAACATTACCCATGTTCCATCAAAGTATCTGCTAATAATATAGGCACTTGGGATTCTGACTGCCCAAAGCATAAGAATGTTGACAATTGTAGTATAACGCACCTTTCCAGTTCCGTTTACAATAGATATTATACAGTTAAAGATAGCATAAAACCACTGTGAAAGCAGCATGACAACGATATGCCTGCTCGCATACATCAATACCATTTCATCTGACGAGAAGAAACGGATTATAGGTTTATGTATCATTATAAAAAGCAATCCAAAACTTAATGTAATCAGACCTGAACACAATGGAATTCTCCAGTGTCCCTCTTTAATTCTTGAATATTTCTTAGCACCATAATTCTGTCCTGAAAATGTAGTGGCCGCCGAAGATAATCCTGTAATTGCTATGTTAGCGCATCCTGTAATTCTTCCTGCTACTGCACCTCCAGCCATAAATATAGCACCCTGCGAGTTATTAAATGTCTGTAATGCAACATGTCCTAATGAATAAAGAGAATTGTTAAGTCCAACGGGCAAACCAATAGCCAGAATAGCTTTCATCATTGTTCCAGAAAATCTTCTAGGCAAATATGTAAACTGTATCTCCGGAAACTTCTTTCTTATATAAACAATACTTACAATCCATGAAATGAACATAGCAATACTTGTAGAAAGTGCTGCTCCGGCTACATCCATTCCAAACCCTGCAACAAACAATAAATCAAATACTATATTAGAAACACAGGACACAACCAGAAACCATAATGAAGCCTTGCTGTCTCCAAGTCCTCTTAAAATACCAGCATTCATATTATAACCCAGATTACCAAGTGTACCTAAGAATACAACCCTCGTATATATTAATGCGGCATTCCACACATCCTGCGGCACTTTCATGAATTCCAGAACATATGGTGCTGCAAACCATCCAAGAATTCCAATCGGAATACCTACAATATATATAAATGTTATTGAAGTTCCACATACTGAAACAACCTTTCCCGATTCCCTTGCTCCGATATATTGTGAAATAAGAATAGACACACCTGTTCCTATTCCTAAAAAAACACATAATAATACTTCAACCGGCTGTGAACTCGTTCCTACCGCAGCTAAAGATGTATCTCCACAATATTTACCTATTACAAGTGCATCAACCGTAGTATATAACTGCTGCAAAACATTTCCAATAATAATCGGTATCGCAAACAGTATAATATTTTTCATTATATGACCTGTAGTCATATCAATCTTTCCTTTTTGTGAATCTGCCATAGTAATCTCCATTCCTGAATCTGTCTGTATCTGTTGTTTATAATAATACTGTAATTGAATTACATTTTCTAGCGATTTATGGCATAGAGTACAGAAAAAGTGTCTAACTCACTTTCAAACAATCCCAGTATTTATGCATATAGCACAGAGCGGACGAAGTTATGAAGAAATCATGCAGTACCTGCACAGTAAATCTGAAGAGGTGTGACCAAATGTTAACGGAATACTATTTTGCAGTCAGGTATGGCGATATAATTATTCTTCTCTATCATGAAGTTATGATGTCTGTACGGGAATTATTATTTAAGAACAGCCAGAAGAAAAAGACGTTGATTTGCGAAAGAACATGATATATGTATGACGGAAGCACAGATTCAAGGTGCCAATAACATGTAAATTTCCAGCCTGAGATGCCTTTAGGGCTATCTCGGGCTGGAAATTAAGGTTTTTCAAATTTTTTTCAAACAATTTGACAATTTATATTTCTAACACCACATAAGTCTTTATTTATTACCTATGCTGACAATCTTGTAATATGCCCTTTCTGTAATGGCGAATACGATAGCATATATTACACAGAACACAAGAACCGTTCCAAGAGTACACCACATAAACAGATTTACATTTCCAAGATTAAGCATTGAAAGAATCATCTTAATAATTCTAAATGATACAACAATATGAATTGCTGCCATTATAAGAGGAATAAAGAATACCATAAGCACCTGGCTTCTTATTGTCTTTTTAACTTCTGCTCTGCTCATGCCAACCTTCTGCATGATTTCAAATCTTGCCTTATCTTCATAGCCTTCTGATATCTGCTTGTAATAGATTATGAGTACAGTTGCCATTAAGAATAATGAACCTACAAACATTCCTATAAACAGGAAGCCTCCATACATCTGATGAAATTCCTCAGCCATCTCATATCTGTTGTCTGAAACTATCCTAACCCCTTCAAGGTCAAGGGCATCCAGTTCTCTACTCATTGCAATACTCTGTTCTTTTGTAAGATTAGTATCAAACTGAACTACATAATCGTAGGTTGCAGCTTTTCTTTTCTCAACCACGTTACCACTCTGCATTGCATCAACGATTTTCTCCAAAGTCTTCTCACTGTCTACTATGAATACATAACAAGGGACAAGCTGTTCAGTATTTTCAATTCCAAGATGTGCATTTTCTAACTTTGTAATAACCTTTGCCACCTTAAATGTACTTGTTTCATCATCGATTGACAGCCTTACATTAGCAGCTTTATAGCCATTATTTTTATAAACAATAACCTGACCTTCATTAAGCTTATAGTTACTCTTCTCCAACTTATTAAAATCATCAACCGTCATACACAAACAACCCGACAGATTATCCATATACGCACCTGACATATTAGATTGCTTTAACACCTGAAACTCACCGCTCTCACTACTAGCATTGCAAAATAATGTAATAGAAGAAACACCTGAGTAATTAGATGTGGTTGCACCATATTTTTTTGCCATCTCATCAACAACATTTTCAACCATATCAGTATCCTTCTCGCCGTAGAATGAAGCACTCAGGTTAATCTCATTAGGGCAAGCCGTATTCAGTGTATCCTCCATACCAAGATACATAGACACCGTAGTTGATACGCTGATTAAAACCATAGTTGAAAGAATACATATATTGGCCAGCCCAACTGCATTTTGCTTCATTCTGTAAAGCATTCCAGATACACTTGTAAAATGCTTTGTCTGGTAATAAAACTTTTTGTTTTTTCTAAGAAGCTTAATAAATGCAATGCTTCCTGCTGTAAACAGACAATAGGTGCCCACAATAACAAGAATAACCGCAACAAGGAAATTATTCATAGCCTGAAATGGGGTTTTTGCTGTCAGTGCAAATGTGTAGCCTGCGCCCATAGTAAGAACGCCAATTATTGTAAGAAGTATCTTTGTCTTTGGCTCCTTTTCACCAATCTGTCCACCGTGAATAAGTTCAATCGGCTTCGTAAGATGAATTCTTGCCAGGTTATAAAGTAAAATTGCAAAAAATACTAATGCCATTGTGACAAGAGTATTAACTACTGCTTCACTTGGAATCTGAAACGCCGGAATTTCGCTAGAGCCAATAAGCTTAATCAGTAAAAGAAACATCAGCTTTCCAAATAGCATACCCATAAGCATTCCAATGCCTATACTTACCACTGCTGTAAATAATGTCTCATAAAACATCATCTTTGCAATATGCCTTTTTTCCATTCCAAGAATGTTATAAAGTCCAATTTCCTTTTGTCTTCTCTTAATTAAGAAGCTGTTGGTATAAAAAAGAAATACAACTGCGAAAATCATCGTAACCCACATACCAATATTCAGGAGCACAATAACCATATCACCGTGATTCATATTTCTTACATTCTCATTATGAAGTATTGAGCCCATCATAAAATACATCATAATAGTAAGGATGCAGGTTATAATGTATGGAAAATAAGTCTGTCTGTTCTTATTTATATTAGACAGCGCCATTTTAGGATAAAATGCTTTACTCAAGGCTCTCACCTCCTGTTGCCAAAACAGTCAGTGTATCAGAAATCTTAGTGTACATTTCCTCGTCTGTCATTGATGCCTTGTATATCTGATGGAACACCTCTCCATCCTTGATAAATAACACTCTGCCCGCCTTGCTTGCAGCCTTAGTGCTATGAGTTACCATAAGTATTGTCTGACCACGTCCGTTAATCTTGCTAAACAGCTCTAAAAGCTGGTCTGTAGACTTTGAATCCAGCGCTCCTGTGGGCTCATCTGCCAGAATAATCTGAGGGTTAGTAATAAGAGCTCTCGCAACCGCTGCCCTCTGCTTCTGTCCACCTGACACCTCATATGGGAACTTTCCTAATATAGACTCAATTCCCAGCTCCTTTGCAATTGGCTTAAGCTTCTCTTGCATGCTATCATACTTCTCCCCTGACAACACCAGCGGAAGGAATATATTGTCCTGCAGTGAAAATGTATCTAACAAATTAAAATCCTGGAATACAAAGCCAAGGTTCTTTCTTCTAAATGCTGATAATTCCTTTTCTTTAATATCCACTGTATTCTTGCCATTAAGAATAACCTCACCACCTGTAGGCCTGTCGAGCGACGCCAGTATATTAAGAAGCGTAGTCTTTCCTGAACCAGACTCTCCCATAATAGCCACATACTCGCCCTGCTCAACGCTGAAATTCACGTTAGAAAGCGCCTGAACCTGATTAGAACCTAACCTTGTTGTGTATACCTTTTTCAAATTTCTTACATCTAATAATGCCATACAATCCTCCTTGTGTTTCAAACATCTAACATTTCTTACAATGCCAAGTATACGCGGAGTTTGCATTCCCTGCCATTTAAGCAGCTTACGTTTTTCTTACATTTTTGTAAGATAAATATTTAATAACGTAAATTGTATAGCTTGCACAACGTATTATATTAAAAATCATCTTACAAGAATCTATTAAACTTACTCATGTGAGATATACTTCTGCGTCATATCCAGAAGCACCTTAGTTCCCTTATCCAGTTTTGACTCTATTGCAATAGAAATCCCCAGCTTATCTGCTGCTTTCCTGCAAAGGTACAGACCGATTCCCGATGATTTTTTACTCATTCTTCCATTGTAGCCCGTGTATCCTCGCTCAAAGATTCTTGGAATATCTTCCTTAGTAATCCCTATTCCGTTATCCTCAATAACCAGAATTCTATCAGCACTATTGAAGGTTTCCTTCATATATATGCTGATTTTTCCGCCATTTCTGGTGTATTTAACCGCATTGGAAATAAGCTGCTCTATTATAAAGCCAAGCCACTTCTCATCTGTTTTTACATTTGTATCAAGGTTGTTAAGCTCAATTGATATCTTCTTACCTATGAACTGTGCCGCGAATTTTTTAACTGCCTTTCGCACAATTTTTTCAACCTGACAGTCCTCAAATACATAATCAGAGGACATATCCTCAAGCCTTAGGTAATTCATAACAGCATCCACGTAGAAATCAATATTAAAAAGCTGCCTTTTAAGCTCCTTTAAGTCAATTTTATCCGGTTCATTCTCTGCCTGAAGCAGTACATCTATTGCCGATATAGGTGTCTTAATCTGATGTGCCCAGATAGCATAGTAATCTCTTAGGTCTGCCATCGATTTCTCTCTAAGCTCATTAGCCTGATACTTCTGCGTAAGCACCTTTGTAAGAAGCTGCTGATAATCATCCTCTATTGCATCAGAAGTATCATATAATTCAACCTGAAAAATCTCATCACACAAAAGGCTGTGCTTAAGCGCCTTATGCCTTCTGTAAAATGCCATATAATCAAAAACAACTGCCACAGCCAGCATAAAGGACAGCAATTCCAATGAATATATAACAGGTGCCACTGGCACCGAATAAAGATAAAACACTACAAACTGCACAATCGCAATTACCACAAGCATCACTATAACCTTTATTCTGCTTTTTAGATATAACACCACATTTTTCATGAAATAATATATCCCACTCCTTTTTTTGTTCTAATATAATCGCTGACCCCTGCATCCTCAAGCTTTCTTCTAAGTCTGGTAACATTGACAGTAAGTGTATTATCATCAACAAATGCTTCATCCTCCCAGAGTTTTTCCATAATACTGTCACGGCTTACAACCTTACCTACATTTTCAAGAAGACACTGCAATATCCTGTATTCATTCTTAGTAAGTTCAACCTTATTATTATTATACATAAATGTCTGGTCATTTAAATTCAACACCCCGCCATTATGCTCAATTGTGCTTGTATTGTCAGTAAAATCATAGGTTCTTCTAAGAAGTGCCTGCACCTTTGCCACAACCACATTAAGGTCATAGGGCTTCGTAATAAAATCGTCACCGCCCATATTAATGGCCATAACAATATTCATATTGTCCGACATTGAAGATAGAAATATAACAGGCACCTTAGACTGAGCTCTAATCTGGGTACACCAGTGATACCCATTAAAAAAGGCAACCCTATATCCATAAGAACAATATGGGGCTTTTCTCTTTCAAACTCCTCTAACACATTCTGAAAATCAGTAACACATACCGCCTCATATCCCCACTTGTTAAGATGAGCCGCAAGTGTATCTGCAATTACCTTTTCATCCTCTACTATTAACACCTTATACATTTTCTTCTCCATTTCCGCCTGATAAATTCTGGTCAATTCACTAAATTTCTTTGATAATAATACCCTTTTCCCTGTTTATTGTAAATAATGTAAATATTTTGATATTTTTCACTTTTTTCATTAACACCACTTGGAAATAATGAAGAATGAATTTCTTCACAAGACACCCGTTCCCCTCCTAGTCAC
>ERZ780028.378-NODE-378-length-16797-cov-3.639828_pt1 | contig 16797 bp, 10 predicted proteins | sample MGYA00511859_ERZ780028 | MGnify/ENA primary metagenome ERZ780028 (study PRJEB29588, sample SAMEA2152254) | human gut metagenome | biome: human gut; feature: human-associated habitat; material: faeces | place: Denmark | collected 2008/2010 ...
TGCGGCAAGCCGGCAACTAAGATGGTTTACTGGGGTAAGGCATATTAATATGATTCCAAAACGGATAGAAATGCCGGTCCAGGTCGAGGAAATCCTGGGAAAGCTGCGAGAACATGGTTACGAGGCATTTGCAGTCGGCGGCTGTGTCCGCGATGCGATCCTGGGGCGGATTCCCGGTGACTGGGATATCACGACCTCGGCGAAACCGGAGGAGGTCAAGGCAATTTTCCACCGCACGATCGATACGGGAATCCAGCATGGAACGGTGACGGTCTTAGTGGATCGCGAGATTTTGGACGATGGAAGTGGATCGCCTGCCAGTCATACCGATTATGCATTTGAGGTGACGACATACCGGGTGGATGGTGTTTATACCGACCACCGTCGTCCGGAATCCGTGTGCTTCACAGCGAGCCTGGAAGAGGATCTGAAACGACGGGATTTTACGATCAATGCAATGGCATATAACCCGGAACAGGGTGTGATCGACATTTTCGGTGGACAGGAGGACCTGGAGAAAGGAATCATCCGCTGCGTGGGTGAGGCATCAGAACGGTTCGACGAGGATGCACTTCGTATCCTGCGTGCAGTCCGGTTTGCGGCACAGCTTGATTTTGTAATTGAAGATCAGACGCGGGAAGCGATGCGCGATCAGGCAAAGTTCCTGAAGGATATCAGTGCAGAACGGATCTGTACTGAGCTTACGAAGATGATCGTTTCGAAGCATCCGGAACGGCTGGAAGAAGCGTACGAGCTGGGACTCACCAATATATTTCTGCCGGAGTTCGACCGGATGATGCAGACGCCACAGAATAACCCGTATCATCTGTATGATGTCGGTCGTCATACGCTGCAGGTGATGCGGGCAGTATCAGCAACACCTGTACTGCGCTATGCGGCGTTGCTCCATGATGTTGGAAAACCAGAATGTAAGACGACAGACGAAACAGGAGTCGATCATTTCTATGGACATCAGGAACTCTCTGCGAAGATGGCGCGCACGATTCTGCGTCGGTTAAAGCTTGATAACGATACGATCGATCAGGTTTGCAGACTGGTGAGAAATCACGATTATGGACTCTCCGGGGACGGACCGGGGATGAAGAGCTTCCGCCGGTTTGTGGCACAGCTTGGCGCGGAGCATTTCGCAGATTTTCTGGAGATCCGAAAGGGCGATATGGCAGGTCAGAGTGCGTATCATCTCGAACAGCGCAGACAGGTGATCGCGCATATGGAAGCGATGTATGCAGAGATCATAGAACAGAAGCAATGTTTGAAACTGTCGGAACTTGAAATCAGTGGAAAAGATCTCATCGCGATCGGTGTAAAACCGGGGCCGGATATGGGACGCATTTTGAAGGCACTGCTGGACCGGGTACTTGAAGAACCGGAATTGAATACAAGAGAACAATTATTGGCGATTGTAAAGGAATCGTATCTATAGATGCGGACGATCAATCGGAATGAATCCGCCCTTCCTGGCATACAATTAACAAGACTGATGTTGGGAGGGGATTTTTTGTGGCTGAAAAAATGTCGGAAGTATTCGAGATGTACGATGTGAGATTGGATCACATAGGACGGGGACGGGGAGCGATGCTGCTGCAGACGGACAAGGGGGTGCGCCAGATCCGGGCAACGACAGCCGGAGAAAAACGGCTGCAGGCAGAGTATGATTTTAAAGAGCATATGTATCTGGCAGGCTTTCCACATATTGACCGGCTTGTGAAAAATGTGGAGGATGAACTGATTACATACGATCGTTATGGGAATCCGTTTGTGATGCGGATGTTTTTTGATGGTCGTGAGATGGGTGTCAGCAACAAAAATGAAATCATGCTTGCGGTTGATAATCTGGTTGCCCTGCATCGGGCTGGACGTACGGTCTGGCAGGAAGTTGATCGCGATATGCAGATCCGGGAGAAGAATGATGTCAAGCGTCGGAACCGGGAAATGAAGAGAGTACATAATTATATTGCGAAACAGAGTCCGAAACGGGAATTTGAATCTTTGTTTATGCAGGCATTTCCGTACTTTTATGAGCAGGGGCTGAACTGTGAACAGGCAGAGGCGGGGACGGCAGGCAAATCTGAACATATGGGATATTGTCATGGCACTTACAATCATCATAGTGTCCTTGTATGTGGGACAGCCGATGCACGCTATATCGCAACGATTAATTTTGAAAAATATCATATCGGGAACCAGTTGCAGGATCTGTATTATTTCATTCGGAAAACCGTGGAAAAAAATGGATATGCGTTTGCACTGCTCACTGCGATCTTAGAACGGTACCAGCAGGGAATCCCATTGCAACAGATGGACGTTGCGTATATTTGTGGACTCTACCGGTATCCTGAAAAATTCTATAAGCTCTCAAATCAATATATGAATGGTTCGAAGACACGCATTTCTCCGAAAATGGTCGAGAAGTTGAACCGGATCATGGAAGAGGAAGAGAAGAAGCAGACGTTGCTTGAAAAATTATCTTCCTATAATATCTCGAAAAAATGAATATATAATCTTCACATTTGCAAAATAATCTTGTATAATACAGAGGTTAAGGTGGTTTTATGGATAAGCGGAAGATACAATATGGAATCGTTGTGTTGATGCTTGCGTTCGTGTTCGTGGGCTGTGGGCAAAAAAAGAAGAATGATGTCAAGGTCTATGAGAACACGGAGGAAGTCACGGCAGATCATGAAGAGGCTTCCATGACGGCAATCATAACGAGCATGGACATGGAAAATAATCAGATGCATTTTGTATCGGTGCTGGATGGTACAGATATAACATTGCAGTATCATGGCGGTGTGCGCGTGACAGATACGAAGGGCGCGGATATCGGCATTGACAATGTTGCCTGTGGAAATGTCGTGGATATCGTGTATTATGTGGATACAGAGAAGCTGGTCAGTATCGCGAAGAACGCGAAGGTGAAGACATATACACAGATTAAGAAGTTCCTGTACCGGCAGGATGAGCATACCGCTGTCTATAATGGAAATCGTTTCCCGGTATCGGATTATGCACAGGTATTTGATGGGGATCAGGCGCTTTCTCTCGTGGATGTAAACACAGAGGATGAGGTGACGCTGTCCTTGTGGAATGGCAGTCTGGTGTCCGTGATCATTACGAAGGGGCACGGGTATGTCCGGCTGTTAAATCAGGGGACATATGTTGGCGGATTTGTAGAGATTGGAAAAGATGTGATTGTTCCAGTTACTGCCGATATGCTGGTAGCAGTCGGGGAAGGCGATTATACACTTCGTATCAGTAAAAATGGATATTCCGGAGAGAAGAGTATCCGTGTGACAAAGGATCGCGAGTTAAATGTAGATATCTCAGATATTGCAATTCCATCCGGAACGGTAACGTTTGCTGTGACGCCGGAGGATGCGAATGAAGTCATCAAGGTTGATGGAGAGGTGATCGCGAACCGGACGTATACCGGATTGTACGGCGATCATGAATTAAGCATTACAGCGGATGGCTATGACAGCTTCCGTGGAAGTTTTAAAATCACAGAGACGATGAAAACCTTGCGCGTAACCTTGCAGCAGGAAACGACCGAAGAGACAACGGAAGATACGACTGAGGCAACGACGCAGGAGGGACAGACAACTGCATCCGGGCAGACTACGACGCAGACGACTGCAACGACACAGGGATCACAGACGACCACTGCGACGACGCAGAGTGGGCAGACGACGGAGTCCGCGGAGCAGGGCAATAAAATTACGATTAAAAAACCGGAGGGTGTGGGCGTATATTTCGACGGCGATTATGTCGGAATCGCACCGGTGTCGATCAGGAAGACAGCGGGAACACATACGATCACGCTATACAAAGCCGGTTATTTGATAAAAAGTTATACAATACAAGCCGAAGATAACGGCAAAGACGATGAATATAGCTACGCGGATCTGATATCCGTGCTGGACTAAATAGTAGGAGGAACATCATGGACATGGATTACAAAAAGGTTTATGAAGAATGGCTGACAAACCCGTTTTTTGATGAAGCAACAAGACAGGAGCTGGCAGCAATCAAGGATGACGAGAAAGAAATCAAAGAGCGTTTCTATACGGATCTTGAATTCGGAACAGCTGGATTGCGCGGTATTATTGGCGCCGGTACGAACCGCATGAATAATTATATTGTTGCGAAGGCGACACAGGGACTTGCAAATTATATCAAACAGCGTAAGAAGCAGGCAAAGGGTGTTGCGATTGCCTATGATTCCAGACATTGTTCACCAGAGTTTGCAGATGTAGCAGCCTTGTGTCTGGCAGCAAACGGTATCAAGGCATATGTGTTTGAGTCTCTTCGTCCAACACCAGAGCTTTCTTTTGCAGTCCGTTACCTTGGTTGTGTGGCAGGTATTAACGTAACAGCCAGCCACAACCCACCAGAGTACAACGGATACAAGGTATATTGGGAGGATGGTGCACAGATTACACCTCCACATGATGCGGGTATCATGCGTGAGGTAAAGGCAATCTCTGTACAGGATGCCATTACAATGCCAAAGCAGGAAGCAATCCATGAAGGTTTGTATGAAGTCATCGGCAAGGAAATCGATGATGCATATATGGCAGAGCTGAAGAAGCTTGTACTGCATCAGGAGTGCATCGACAAATACGGAAAAGAATTAAAGATTGTATATACACCATTGCATGGAACGGGAAATATCCCAGCCAGAAGAATTCTGCGTGAACTTGGCTTTGAGAATGTATATGTTGTTCCAGAACAGGAATTGCCAGATGGTGATTTTCCGACTGTAAGCTATCCAAACCCGGAGGCAGCAGAAGCATTCGAGCTTGCACTTGCACTTGCAAAGCAGCATGACGCAGATCTCGTTCTCGCGACGGATCCGGATGCAGACCGTCTCGGTGTGTATGTAAAGGATAAGGATGGCGAGTATCACTGCCTGACCGGAAATATGTCAGGAAGTCTGCTTGCAGAATATGAGCTTAGCCAGATCAAGGCGACAAAGGGACTGCCTGCGGATGGCGCGCTGATCAAGTCTATCGTTACAACGAACCTTGTAAATGAGATGGCGAAGAGCTACGGCGTGAAGCTCGTAGAGGTTCTGACCGGATTCAAGTTCATTGGACAGAAGATGTTGGAGTTTGAGACAAAACATAATGGCACATATCTCTTCGGATTTGAGGAGAGCTACGGATGTCTGATCGGTACACATGCCAGAGATAAGGATGCGATCGTAGCAACGATGGCACTCTGTGAGGCAGCTGCATATTACCGTTCACAGGGCAAGACTTTGTGGGATGCCATGATCGATATTTATGAGAAGTATGGTTATCATGTAGATGCGATCCATACACTGACATTAAAGGGTATCGAAGGTCTGGAGAAGATCAAGAGTATCATGGATCAGTTAAAGTCTCATACACCAAAGGAGATTGCAGGCTTAGAAGTGCTCTGGGCACGTAATTACGACAACGATACAGCGACAAACATGAAGAATAAGGTGGTTGTTCCAACCGGACTTCCGAAGTCGAACGTTGTATATTACGAGCTCGAAGGTGGCGCTTGGCTTTGCGTCCGTCCATCTGGTACAGAGCCAAAGATCAAATTCTATTATGGCGTTATCGGTAGGGATTTCGATGATGCACAGAAGAAGTCAGAGGAATTTGGCGAAGCAGTCAACAAGATGATTGAATACATGATGTAAGAGTATGAAAGCGATTTCGGGAACCCGAAGGGTGAAGAAATCGCTTTTGTTATAGTGAAAGAAAATGAAGGGAAGATGACATGCTGCAACTGAAGAACATAGTAAAGGACTATGGAGAGGGCGATTCAAAGGTACAGGCATTAAAGGGAGTCAGTATTAATTTTCGGGCAAATGAATTTGTTTCGATTCTTGGACATTCCGGTTGTGGAAAGACAACACTCTTGAATATCGTGGGAGGGCTCGATCAGTACACCGATGGCAATTTGATAATCAAGGGAAAAACAACAAAGAAATACAAGGATAAGGACTGGGATACCTACCGGAACCATAGCGTTGGTTTTGTATTCCAGAGCTACAATCTGATCATGCACCAGACGGTGCTGCAGAATGTCGAGCTGGCATTGACCTTGTCGGGTGTCTCGAAGAGCGAGCGCAGACGCCGGGCGAAGGAAGTGCTCGAGAAGGTTGGACTCGGTAGCCAGATCCATAAAAAGCCAAATCAGATGTCCGGTGGACAGATGCAGCGTGTGGCAATCGCGCGTGCGCTGATCAATGATCCGGAGATTCTGCTTGCGGATGAACCGACCGGTGCACTTGATACAGAGACAAGCGTGCAGATCATGGATCTTCTGAAGGAGATTGCAAAAGACCGTCTCGTTATTATGGTTACCCATAACCCGGAGCTTGCAGAGCAGTACAGTACACGAATTGTTAAGCTGTTGGATGGTGAGATTACAGATGATAGCATGCCGTATTCCGATGAGGAAGCAGCGAAGGAAACGTATGAGGAATTAAGCAAGAAGGACTTAAAGCATAAGCGGATGTCGTATTTTACAGCGCTGAATCTGTCCTTCAACAACCTGCTTACAAAGAAGGGACGAACCCTGCTTACCGCATTTGCAGGCAGTATCGGTATCATCGGAATCGCGCTGATCTTATCGTTGTCCGATGGATTCCGGAATTATATCAAGAGCGTGGAGGAAGATACTCTTTCTACCTACCCGCTGGAGATCACGGATGAGTCCATTGACATGTCCGCAATGATGGGAATTATGCTCGGCACCGAGATGAAGAGTGAAGAAGAGCATGATATGGACAAGGTGTATTCAAACAACTTTGTCGGTAATTATATGAAGAATATGCTTGGTGAAGTCAAGGTTAACGACATGGTATCCTTCAAGGATTATATCGAGGAAGGTGACGGTCAGAAGATGAAGGACTACACCAGCGATATCATGTACACCTATGGCATTACGATTAACGCTTACAAAAGTGATGTAGAGAAAGAAGTCTATCAGGTCAATCCAAGTACCGTCTTTGACAGTATCGGATTTGGTTCGATGTCAGAGATGGATAACCTGGGTATGACAGGGACGCAGAGTACGACGAATGTCTGGTCCGAGATGATCAGCAATCAGGAGCTGCTCGAGAACCAGTATGATGTTGTAGCCGGACGCTGGCCGGAGAATTACGATGAAGTCGTGATGGTCGTGACGAAGGATAACGAGATCAGCGATTATGAGTTGTATTCGCTTGGCATCCGGGATGTCAGCGAGATGCAGGAGATGATGCGTGCGGCATTGAAGGGTGAGACGAAGACGTATCCAAACACCTCGTACACCTATGATGACCTGCTGAGCCTCACCTATAAGGTAATTCCATCTTCCGATTTTTACGAATACGATGATTCAGAGAAATGTTATGTGGATAAGAGCGATGATGCTGATTACCTGAAAGATAAGATCAAAAATGGTCTGGATATCAAGGTGGTTGGTATCGTCCGCCCGAATGAGGATGCAACAGTACATTCGATCACAACAACGATTGGTTATACGCATGCACTGGTGGAGAAGTTGATGGATCTGTCGAGAGACAGCGAAGTTGGCAAGGCGCAGCTGGATGATCCAGATAAGAATGTATTTACCGGCTATGAATTTGGTGCAGATCTGAACGAGGAGGCACAGAAGGAAGCTGAGCAGCAGGCGCAGGATGCAATGAGCGAGATGGGAATCGCAGACATGACAGAGGATCAGCTGTATGAATATATGGCGAGCCTTCCGGCAGATCAGTTGAAACAGTTCATGCAGACGATGACGGAACAGACGCAAAGTGTGTCAAACAGCATGTCGCTGTCCGATCTGAAATCTGCTGAGAATGCGACCTATGATGACAACCTTGTCACACTTGGTATCGCTTATGAGAATGATCCGAAGGTCATCCGCATCTATCCGATCGATTTTGAGTCGAAGGAAAAGATCATCGACGTGATCGAAGAATATAACGATATGGTGAAAGCAAACGGCGAAGAGGAGAAGGAAATCTCTTACACAGATATGGTAGGAACGATGATGTCTTCCATCAGTACGATTATCAATGCGATTTCGTATGTGCTGATGGCGTTCGTGGCAATCTCGCTCGTGGTAAGCTCGATCATGATTGGTATCATCACATATATTTCCGTATTGGAGCGGACGAAGGAGATTGGTGTGCTGCGAAGCATCGGTGCATCGAAGAAGGATATCTCGCGTGTATTTAACGCGGAGACGATTATCATTGGTTTCGTGGCAGGTTTGATCGGTATTGGAGTTACCGTGCTCCTGAACATCCCAATCAATGCAGTCATTCACCATTTTGCAGGACTGACCGGCGTTGCGAAGCTTCCGGTTACAGGTGGTGCGCTCTTGGTTGCAATCAGCGTTGTGCTGACGATGATCGGTGGATTGATTCCGTCGCGTGTAGCATCAAAGAAGGATCCAGTGGAAGCATTGCGGAGTGAGTAAATAGTTATTCGAAAAGACGTGTTACAGGAGGATTTCGAATATGAGAACATTTGAAGATATAAAGATTGCGGTTGCAGGAACCGGCTACGTCGGATTGTCACTTGCAACCCTGTTGTCTCAGAAGCATATGGTGACAGCGGTGGATATCGTGCCTGAGAAGGTGGAGAAGATCAATCATAAGATTTCTCCGATTCAGGACGATTATATTGAGAAGTATCTGGCAGAGAAGGAGTTGCATCTGACAGCAACCTTAGATGGAGGGACAGCATACCGCGATGCGGATTTTGTCATCATTGCTGCGCCGACAAACTACGACAGTCAGAAGAACTTCTTCGATACCACAGCGGTGGAAGCCGTGATTGAACTTGTGCTGAAGGTGAATCCGGAAGCATTTATGGTAATCAAATCGACGATCCCGGTTGGTTATACGGAGTCAGTAAGAAAGAAATATCAGACAAGCCGGATTCTGTTTTCTCCGGAATTTCTGCGGGAGTCCAAGGCACTGTATGACAATTTGTATCCAAGCCGTATTATTATTGGTACAGATAAGTCGGATGCAGAAGTAGATGCGGCGGCGCATACTTTTGCACGGTTGTTGCAGGAGGGCGCAGAAAAGGAAAATATAGATACGCTGTTTATGGGATTTACGGAAGCAGAAGCGGTCAAGCTTTTTGCAAACACCTATCTCGCTCTACGTGTATCCTATTTCAATGAGTTAGATACTTATGCAGAGATGAAAGGGCTGGATACCCAGGCAATCATCGACGGTGTGTGCCTGGATCCGAGAATCGGAACACACTACAACAATCCGAGCTTCGGTTACGGTGGCTACTGTCTGCCGAAGGATACGAAGCAGCTGCTTGCGAATTATGACAGTGTGCCACAGAATATGATGACGGCGATTGTGGAGAGTAACCGGACGCGGAAAGATTTTATTGCGGGTCGCGTGCTTGAAAAAGCCGGTTATTACAGCTATGGCGCGAATAATGAATGGAATGCTGAAAGTGAGAAAAAAGTTACGATTGGTGTCTATCGACTCACGATGAAATCAAATTCGGATAATTTCCGTCAGAGTTCGATTCAAGGCGTGATGAAACGTGTGAAGGCGAAGGGGGCAAGTGTAATCGTATATGAGCCGACACTACCGGATGGAACGACATTTTTTGGCTCTAAGATCGTAAATGATCTGGTAGAGTTTAAGAAACAGAGTGATGCAATTCTTGCAAACCGTTACAGCGCAGAGCTGGACGATGTGCAGGAAAAGGTATATACAAGAGATATATTTCGAAGAGATTAAAGGCTAAGAGGAGGGTAAACATGAAAAAGTATGATTATTTAGTGGTAGGTGCCGGACTTTACGGTGCGGTGTTTGCACAGCAGGCAAAGGAAAAAGGGAAAAAGGTGCTTGTGATTGACAAGCGTCCGCATATTGCCGGAAATGTGTACACAGAGGATGTAGAGGGTATCCATGTACACAAATATGGTGCGCATATCTTCCACACGAACAACAAAGAGGTATGGGATTATATTACGAAGTTTGCAGAGTTCAACCGGTTCACGAATTCACCGGTTGCAAATTACAAAGGCGAGCTTTACAGCCTGCCGTTTAACATGTACACATTTAATAAAATGTGGGGTGTGGTAACGCCAGAAGAGGCAGCGGAAAAGATCGAAGAGCAGAAAAAGGCAGCTGGTATCACGGAGCCTAAGAATCTGGAAGAGCAGGCAATCAGTCTGGTTGGAACAGATATCTATGAGAAGCTGGTAAAAGGCTATACGGAAAAACAGTGGGGACGCCCATGTACAGAGCTTCCTGCGTTTATCATCAAGCGTCTGCCAGTCCGTCTGACATTTGACAACAATTATTTCAATGCGCTGTATCAGGGTATTCCGATGGGCGGCTACACGAAGATGGTGGAGAACCTTCTGGCTGGTATTGAAGTAAAGGTTTCTACCGATTATTTTGCAAACAAAGCAGAGTATGATGCGATGGCAGAGAAGGTTGTCTATACAGGTGCCATTGATGCTTATTTTGATTATAAGCTTGGCGCGCTTGAATATCGTTCCGTGCGGTTTGAGACAGAACTTTTAGACAGGCCAAACTTCCAGGGAAATGCGGCAGTGAACTACACAGATGCTGAGACACCTTGGACACGTATCATCGAGCATAAATGGTTCGAGTTTGGCAAGGATGATGCAGGCAATGATCTGCCAAAGACCGTTGTTTCACGCGAATACTCTTCTGAGTGGAAGGTGGGCGATGAGCCATATTATCCGGTAAATGATGAGAAAAATGGCGCGCTGTATCAGCAGTACAAGGAGCTTGGCGAGCAGGAGGAGCATGTGATCTTCGGCGGACGTCTTGGCGAGTACAAGTATTATGATATGGATGCAGTAATCGCATCTGCACTTGCAATGAGTGAGAAAGAGCTGGGCAAATAACAGCAATACGATAACAATCAAAAAGAGCAGTTGGAAACAGATATGTGTTCCAGCTGCTCTTTTGGTTTCTGTGAATTTGTTTTGCGAAAACTCAAAAGTGTTATCGTAACAGTTCCAGAATTGTATTTACCATCAGGTCGTTCTGCATCGGATTCATGATTGAGAATCGTACAAAATGCGAATCCAGGCCGTGAAAATTCTCGCAGTTCCGAAGGACAATGCCCTTCAGATTGCAATGTGCCAGCAGGGATTTTGCAGTGACATCCTCTTTTAGAATCTGCATCAGCGCGAAGTTTGCACTCGGTTTGAACAACCGCAGATTCTTGTTTGTATTCATTGCTGCGTAGATCAGGTTGCGCTCGGTAAAGATGCGGGAGTGCGATTCGTGGATGTAGGCGGTATCCTCCAGCATAGCAGTACAGGCAGCTGCGGTCAGACAGGAAATGCTGTTTGGTGTGGCGGTCATATTGATGATCGTCATGTTTGTTTCGTTGTTCATGATCGCATAAGCAAGTCGCAGTCCTGGTACAGAGAAGAATTTGGATACGCTGCGCAAAATAATCAGGTTATCATATGTATTTACCAGAGAGATCGCAGTGTTACGCTCATAGTTCTCTGTAAATTCAATGTACATTTCGTCGAGTAAAAGTGCGATGCCAAGCTCCTTGCATGCGGCTGCAAGTTTCTCGATATCTGCTTTTGATATAAGCTGGGAGGTTGGATTGTTTGGATTTCCGAGGATCACAATATCGTATGTATCCGATAAGTGTGCAATAAAATCATCCATATCCAGATGGTAATCCTGATTGATGTCCAGCTCATAGAAGTCTGTTTCGCAACCATACACGGATAATACATGTTCATAATCCGTGGCTGATGGGATCGGCAGTAAAGCCTTCTTTGGTGCAAGAAGTGCAACAAAGAGACGCAGCAGATCAGAGCTGCCGCTGCCAAGCACCAAATGCTCTGGCGCACAGCAGGCATAAGAAGCGATGGCGTTCCGTAAAGGGTCGTAGTATGTGTCAGGATAGCGACCGACCGCGCTGATATTTTCCATGATCGCGCGTGTCACGCTGTCCGGGACACCGAGTGGATTGCAATTTATGTCATATCGCACAGTCTCATACTGTTCGATGCGAAGTGGTCCGTTGCTCATAGTTTCCTCCTAATAATTAGAAAACAAACCATTTATATCCCTGTCTTGAAAAAAGAAAGGGGGTTTGTTATAATGTGATATGTGTTAAAAGGGGATAGTGGGTGAACTATACCCTCATATCGATAATTATACCTATTAAATAGACGAATGACAAGTAGGTTTTCATTACGAAGCCGAGAAATAAAGGAGATACCATGAAGGCGATAGTAGAACATTACGCAAAGGGCGAATTTCAGGTAGACCGGCCTGAGGTAGCGATATCAGAAAAGTTTTTAAAACTGAATATAGAATCGGGAACTTTGTACGAAGGTGTCTTCACGGTGAACAGCACGAATGACCACGTCATCAAAGCGATGGTGTATGATAGCCGCTATATGCTGCGGTTCAACCAGCATACATTTATTGCGAAGAATTTTGATGTCGGATTCACATTCGATGCAACCTGTTTGGAAGCAGGTAAAAATTACAAAGGACATATCAGTGTCATTACGGACGGCGGAGAATTTAAGATTCTGTATGATATTGACATCACGACACCATATGTAAAATACGGAGATCAGAAGATCGATGATCTTTTCAAATTTGCGACACTCGCTGAGAGCAACTGGGCAGAGGCGGCGCGTGTATTTGTGCGCGATGATTTTAAGCGTACATTTATCAACCGCGATCCGGTGATCAAGCAGATCTACAACAGTCTGATGGAAAGCCAGTCGGTCAATCAGGCTTTGGAGGAATTCCTCGTCTATGTACACAAGAAACGTGCGCTGACATTGTCAGTATCCAAGGCGAAGATCAATCTGGAGTTCCCGGAGGAGCTTTCCAAGATTTCGATTAACATCAGCAAAAACACATGGGGCTACAGCAGTTCAACGGTACGCTCCACCGAGGATTTCATTATTCCAGCGAGAAAGGTGATTACAAGTGCCGATTTTTATGGCAATCTGTATGCTTTGGATGTACTGATTTCACCGGAGAATATTCCGGACGGCGTGACATCCGGCAGAATCATTATCGAGAATGTCTACCAGACAATCGAGATTGAGATTAACCTGTCCAAGCCGACAGAAAAAGAGATAAAAGTGTCCAAACCGGGCAGCAAAACACATCTGATTAAGTCGAATCAGGTGCGCTTGATTACGACATATATGGATTACCGCATGGGCAGAATCCAGCTTCGGGAATACATTAGCACGACCTTATTTGCATTTAACAATCTGGCACGCTATGTACCAGAGGAAGATCTGTACCGTCTGGGAACAATGCATATGAACATTATGCAGGGAGAGACAGAGAAGGTAGAACAAGAATTCCTGCGTATCGAGGCGGATGTCGATAACTCTGGAATGAACAACAAGCAGAGTTGTTATTATGCATATCTGAAGGCGATGGTTGGCAAGGACCGCCGTGCGACCGAACAGGCAAAGGAACTGATTCGCAGAAGCTATCACACAGAGGATGACAAGATCTTCTATTTCTGGTTGCTGCTGTTTGTGGATGATACTTATAATAACGATCAGACCGCTTTGTATCGGGAAGTTAAAAACCTGTATGAGCAGGGATACAACAGCCCGCTTATGTACATGGAGCTTTGCGAAGTCTTAAACAACAACCCGTTGCTGCTGAAGCATATTACAGATCTTGAGGTTACAACGATCCGATGGGGATTGCGCCACCAGTATCTGTCGGACGAAGTGATCGAGGCGTTTATCCAGCTTGCGGCATCATTCCGTCAGTTTGATGCGAAGATTTTCGAGATCATGGATAGCATTTACTCCAAGAAAAAGAGTGACGAGGTGCTGTCAAGTATCTGCTCGATGCTGATCAGCGCAGGAAAACTGGATAACAAGTACCATCGGTTCTACCGGGATGCAGTGGAACGCAACCTGAAATTTATTGGGCTGAATGAGTGCTTTGTCAAGAGTATGAATTTCTCCAGATATGATCTGATACCGCAGTCGGTATTGATGTATCTGAATTATAAGAATACACTTTCCGAAAAAGAGCTTGCGTACTTGTATGCGAACGTAATTTACAACAAGTCCCAGCACATGAAGGTGTACCATGAATATGCGACAACGATGCAGGATTTCATGGAGAATATGATTATCAGCGGCAAGGTCAGCGATGATCTGACTGTGCTTTATGATGAGTTCTTGGAGCCAGAGACGGTCAGTCCGCTTTATGCGAGCAAGCTGATCAACATTATCTTCCGTCGGAAGCTTGTTTGCTTTAACAAGGGCGTGCGTGCCGTGATCGTGACGCATCAGGAGTTAGAGGAAGTACAGCGCGTACCGATCGTAAACGGCGAAGCATATGTGGAGATTCTGTCGAACACGGCTTCCATTATCTTCGAGGATAGCGCGGGAAACCGGTATGCGGGATCTATTCCGTATCGACTGGAACGTATTGTAGATGAAAATGCATATATGGATATCTGCTGTAAATACAGTCCGCGGGATTACCGGGTGCTGCTGCATAACTATGAGCAGCTTGGTGATTTCACATTCAAGAAGGCAATCGAGGTCAATGCCGCACGAGATATTGTTAACTGTGATGAGATCTCCTATGATTACAAGCAGCAGGCATATCTGAATATTATTGAATATTACCATGAGAATCTGGATAACGAGGTGCTTACAAAGTATCTCGAAAAATTGGATATCGAATACTTAAATCACGCAAATGCACGTGTGATGATCGCTTACATGGTCGATATGAACATGTTCGACAAGGCATTTCAGGCGGTGAAGCTGTATGGCTTCGATGAGATCGACAGTGAAGAGCTGTATCGTCTGGCGGATTATGGTGTGGAGGACAGCAATGGCTTCTTAAATGAGGATCTGCTTTCCATCTGTATCCATCTGTACAAATCCGGTAAGGTCAATGAGCGGATTTTGGTATATATCATCAACCATTATAAGGGTGACTTGGAAGAATTGGCAGGTATTTTTAAGACGGTGCGTAACCGTGTCAGAGATATTTCCCTGCTGGCAGAAAATACATTGGCACAGATGATGTTCGCGATGGGAAATGTCGAGTACATCTACGATATCTTTACCGCGTATTATGCAGGCAGAAACCGTGGACTGGTCGTAAAGGCGTTCCTGCGGTTTGCATGCTATAACTATCTAATCAAAGATGCACAGATTCCAAGTGGTGTCTTTGACTGTCTGTATCAGGAGATTCAGAAGGGCAATATCGAGGATGAGATTTCCCGTATGTCCATGCTGCATCACTTCTCGAAGCTGGATCGTTATACGGGCGAGCAGAAGACGTGGATCAAGGATGCGGTTGGCAAGTTTATGGATGCAGGCAAGCTGCTTCCGTTCTACAAGAGCTTCCAGTCCTTTATCAAGCTGCCGCAGGATGTCATGCTCAAGACCTATCTGATCTACAAGAGCGAGCCGGGCAAACAGGTAACAGTGAAGTACGCATTTGATACTGGTTCCAGACAGAATCTGATCTACAAGACAGAGCTTCTGGATGAGATGATTCCGGGCATGTATGTGAAGGAATATGTCGTGTTCCACGGTGAGCGCCTTGTCTATGAAATCTCGGATGATAAGCAGGGTACTTCTTATGTGGTAGAGAGTGAATCGCTGAAGTCCAAAGCGTTTAACCGCAAAGACCGGAACCGCTTTGAGATTATCAACAGCATGCTTGTCAATCAGGAAATGCGGGAAGATAATGAGCTGTTAGAGACATTGGATGTTTACCTGAATACGGTACATCTGTTTGAAGAGAATTTGAGTATATTGTAATATCGCGGGGAAACCTGTGGATTGCAATGCATAGAAATAGATATAAGTACGAAAGGAAAAAGACATGTCAGAGGCGTATTATATAGGCATGGATCTGTGTTCGGATTCCACGCAGATTAGTTTTTATAACGACATCTCGCGCGAGCCGGAGACAGTCAACCAATTAAATAACAAAGAAACATATATGATGCCAAACATCCTTTTCTTCGGCTTAGAGACCGGAGAGTGGTATGTTGGCTCCGAAGCTTCCGAGGCACGTTTCAAGGAGCAGGGTATCGTGTTGGATGAGCTGTTTCAGAATGCGCGCAGTGAGGAGACTGTTGAGGTGCACAATACGCGTTACAGTTATCGCAAGCTGTTTTTAATGATGCTTAAAATGCATGTCGATTCTTTCCTGTATCGTTATGAGGGCGCGACGGTAAAGAAGCTTGTCATTACGATTCCAGAATATAACAAGGATCTGTTCCGTGTACTTTCAACGTTTTACAAGGAGCTTGGTGTCGAGAAGGAGCAGGTGGAGATCACGAGCCATCTTGACAGTGGTCTGTATTACATTTTTAATCAGGATGAAAGCCTGCGCACAAACAGTGTGGGATTGTTTGATTACAATACGGATGGCCTGCATTATTACAGAATTGATATCTCGCATGGACACGAACTGAACACGATCAGTGTCACACATGAGGACTATTCTGAGAATTTCAATCTGGCAGCCTTCGGCGGTGACAATATCCTGATGGATATTACATTTGCAAAGATTGTGGCAAATGAGACAAAGAAAACATACATTTCGGCCATTTATCTGACCGGACTCGGATTCTCCGAGAAATGGCTGAACAAATCACGCGAGCTTCTGACGCAGGGCAGACGTGTATTTGCCGGACAGAATATCTATACCAAGGGTGCCTGCTACAAGGCAGTCGGCGGTGAATATGGCGAATTTTTTTAGAAGTATTTTTT